>ENA-ORCS01000111-ORCS01000111.1-marine-metagenome-genome-assembly--contig:-NODE-111-length-91693-cov-7.082027_pt1 | contig 91693 bp, 85 predicted proteins | sample MGYA00237781_ERZ508513 | MGnify/ENA primary metagenome ERZ508513 (study PRJEB26184, sample SAMN06268793) | marine metagenome | isolation source: Eden Landing Ponds, San Francisco, CA, USA | place...
GGGCCCGAGAAGGGACTCCCCCAGCCCGGCATGACCATCGTCTGCGGCGACAGCCACACCTCGACCCACGGCGCGTTCGGCGCGCTCGCGTTCGGTATCGGGACGAGTCAGATTCGCGACGTGCTGGCGACCCAGACGGTCGCGATGGAGAAAAAGAAGGTCCGGAAGATCGAGGTCACGGGCGAACTCGGTCCCGGCGTCGAGGCCAAGGACGTCATCCTGGAGATCATCCGTCGACTGGGCACCGAAGGCGGCGTCGGCTACGTCTACGAGTACGCCGGCGAGGCCATCGAGGACCTGGGGATGGAAGGGCGGATGTCAATCTGCAACATGTCCATCGAGGGCGGCGCCCGCGCGGGCTACGTCAACCCCGACGAGACCACCTACGAGTGGCTGGAGAACACGGACTACTTCCAGGAGCACCCCGGGAAGTTCGACGAGCTGAAGCCGTACTGGGAGTCGGTTCGGTCGGACGAGGACGCCGAGTACGACGACGTCGTCCACATCGACGCGAACGAACTCGAACCGGTCGTCACGTGGGGCACCACCCCGGGCCAGGGCGTCGGCATCCACGACCCGATCCCCGAACCCGAAGACCTGGCCGCGGACAAACAGGACACCGCCCGGCGCGCACAGAAACACATGCGGGTCGAACCCGGCGAGACGATGGAGGGCTACGACATCGACGTCGCCTTCCTGGGGTCGTGTACGAACGCCCGTCTCCCGGACCTGCGGCGTGCGGCCCGCATCGTCGAGGGGCGACAGGTCGACGACGACGTGCGTGCGTTCGTCGTCCCCGGCAGCCAGCGCGTCCAGCGGGCCGCCGAGGAGGAAGGGCTCGCAGATATCTTCCGCGAGGCGGGCTTCGACTGGCGCAACGCCGGCTGTTCGATGTGTCTCGGCATGAACGAAGACCAGCTGGAGGGCGACGAGGCCTGCGCGTCGTCGTCGAACCGCAACTTCGTCGGCCGCCAGGGCAGCAAGGACGGGCGCACTGTCCTGATGAACCCGCGGATGGTCGCCGCCGCGGCGATCACCGGGGAAGTCACCGACGTGCGCGACCTGGAAGAAGCGGAGGTGGTGGCATGAGCGACGCGTCCGACGCCACCGAGGAGATCCCCGAAGTCCAGCACGTCTCGGGGACCGGCCTCCCGCTGCGGGGCAACGACATCGACACCGACCAGGTGATCCCGGCGCGTTTCATGAAGGTCGTCACGTTCGACGGCCTCGGGGAGTTCGCCTTCTTCGACCAGCGCTTCGACGACGAGGACAACCCCAAAGACCACCCGATGAACGAGGAGCGCTTCCAGGACGCTTCGATTATGGTCGTCAACAGCAACTTCGGCTGTGGCTCCTCGCGCGAGCACGCCCCGCAGGCGCTCATGCGCTGGGGCATCGACGCACTGATCGGCGAGTCCTTCGCGGAGATCTTCGCGGGCAACTGTCTCGCGCTGGGCATCCCGACCGTCACGGCCGACCACGAGACGATCAACGCCCTCCAGCAGTGGGTCGACGACAACCCCGACGGCGAAATCGAGATCGACGTCGAAGCGGAGACGGTCACCTACGGCGGCAACGAGATCGGCGTCACCGTCGACGACGGGCAACGCAAGGCACTGGTCGACGGCATCTGGGACACCACCGCCCTGATGAAGGCCAACCAGCAAGCCATCCAGGAGACCGCCGACTCGCTGCCGTACGTCCAGAGCGACTGACCACAGTTCTCGCATCTCGCTGTCCGGTTTCTCTCCAGTCTGTCTACTGATATAATCCTCGGTCAGCGAACGCGCTGTCCGACCAGCAGTGCGTCGCCGTCGAACGGTGGCGCTTCGACATCCGTTTCTCGGTCCGATCTGCTCGCTTCGGCCCCGGCCACGTCGCCGCTCGCGAGGTCGACCCACTCCCAGGACTCGACCGGTGGCGCGTCCGCCATCACGACGCTCCGCCCCTCCCGCAGGTAGGCAAGCACCGCATCGGGCGTCACTGCGGCCGCTTCGCCGGTCACGTTCTCGGCGAGCAGGTCCGGGCGCGGCGAGAGCGCCGCCACGTCGTAGTCGGTGACCAGACCCCCGAGTCGGCCGTAGTCGTCCGCACTCGGCAGTTCCAGCACTTCGTCCCAGGGCTTCGGGTCGCCCCACAGGTCGGCGCTCTCGAAGGTGTCGCCCTCGCGGTGCCAGGGCCAGATGCCGAGTGCGCCGTAGGTGAGGCCGGCGTTCGCGCCTGCCAGGACGCTCAGCCAGCCCGCCGCGCGGACCGTCTCGCGGTCGAAGAACTCGTCGCTGCTGTAGCCTTGCATCTCTGCGTAACAGGGCTCGCCGTTGAGTACCGGCCGCGCCGGGTCGAGCGCGCGGCTCACCCTGGCCTGACTTTCGGGGACCGAGAGGTCGTGAGTGTGGCCCGACTGGTACATGTGGAAGTCGAGCCAGTCCTCGTCGTTCACGACCGCCGGCGTGTTCTGCCCGCCGGGCTGGTGAACGGTCCGGAGCGGGTACTGACAGGCGTCGCCGAGCGCCTCGGCGGCCGCCCGGTAGACAGCGAGCCGGGACTCGTCGAACTCCGAGTCACCCGAGACGAGCCACGTCGCGCCGTAGGCCCCGTAGCGTGCACCGAGATATCGCCCCAGCGCCCGGGCCTGTTCGGGCGTGTGTTCGTGGCGGTACTCCTCCGGGACGCCCCAGTCGAGGTTCGCACCGGCGTACTCGAACCAGAGGGCGACGAGGGCGGGTACGACGCCGCGCTCGTGGGCCATCGATACCAGGTCGTCGAGGTGCTGGAAGTAGTCGTGATTCGGACGCGTGATGTCCCAGTCCTCGAAGGGGATCCGGTCGTGCGGACGCGACCCGTCGTGTTGCCGGAGCGCGTTGACCTGGACGACGGTGTACCCCTGGTCGACCCGGTAGTCGAGATACTCCGCCCACTCTTCGGTGGTGGCACGCGTGCTCGCACTCCAGGCTGTGTCCGCGAGCCAGAAGAACGGCTCGCCGTCGGCGTGGACGAACGAGCGCTCGTCGGCGACGAGATACCCATGTTCGTGGAGCGGGGTCCCACCGTCGCCGGGGTCGGCCTCGAACGAACCCGAGTCGTCGAGTCCCGGGTCGTCGGTGAGCGTTTCCCAGTTCCAGACACCCGCCTCGGGCGGGGCGAATCGAACGCAAAACGTGTCGCCACCGTCCCAGAACCCCGGGACTGTAGCGGTCGATCCGGATTCGTGTTCGAAGCGGACTTCCAGAACTGCCTCGCCGTAGGGGTTGTCGGGCGGGTCCTCGGCCTCGAAAGTGCGTTCGACCGGCTGCCAGGTGCGAACCATGGGGACGACAGGGGGTCCAGCGTCGATAAAGGTCGAGATTCCGGAACGTAGCCCCGCTTTTCGGGGCTCTGGATCTGATGAGACAGTTTACTTACAAAAACCTCGGTCAGGGAACTGTTTTGTCTATCGCGGGCCAGGAACGCGACAGGATGGTCTCGACACTGAACCGACTGGAGAGCCCACCCTCCGGGTCCCGCACGGCAGCCGGGCGAAAGGGCCGGCCCCGACAGCGAGGGCGCTCCGAATGACGGACGTAGACCGCTATCTCCGGCGGATCGGCCTCGATCCCGCCTCCGTCGAGTCACCCGACGTCGGGACGCTCGCACGTCTCCAGCGCGCACACGTCACGACTGTTCCCTTCGAGAACCTGGCTATCGCGGGCGATCCCTGGGACCGACGAGCAGGGACCGGCGTCTCGCTCGACCCCACGGACCTCTTCGAGAAGGTCGTCGAGCGTAAACGAGGTGGTTTCTGTTACGAGCTCAACGGCGCGTTCGTCGAACTGCTCACGGGGCTGGGCTTCGAGGCGACCCGCAACGCCGGGCGCATCGTCGGCGACGGGGGGATCGAACTCCCGGCCAACCACCTCGTCCCGACGGTGGAACTGGACCGCACGTACGTCGCCGACGTCGGGATGGGGACACCGAAGCTCAGGCGTCCGGTCCCCATCGACGGGACGGCCGTCGAAGACGAGGCTGGAGTCGCCTGGCGGGTCGTCGAGAACGGCCGTCCCGACGCCGAGTACACCGTCGAGTATCGGGGGCTCGACGAGGACTCGTGGTCCGACCGCTACGTGTTCACTCGCGAACCCCGACCGATGCAGTATTTCACTGCGACCTGCGACTATCTCACCTCGGCGCCGGAGTCCGTCTTCACCGGGTCGACGCTCGCGACTATCGGGACCGAGCGCGGCCATCTCAAGCTGTCCGGGCGAGAACTCTCTCGGACCGAACGGAGCGAGGAGACGGTCCGAACGCTCGACCGCGAGGAGTGGGACGAGGTCCTCGAACGTGAGTTCGGCATCGAGTGCTGAGAGACGGGGACAGCACCGGGCGAGCGAATCAGTCGGTCCGGCGCTCGATGGCGTCTCTCGCCTCGCGGGCGAGGGACGGTTCCTGCGCTCGGTTCCTCAGACCGCGAGCGGGTCAGTTACCGGTCTGATTCCCCTGGACGATACGGACGCTCTCGTTGCCGTAGACTTCCATCTCGCCGATAACGGTCCCGTTGGCCGCGACCCGCTTGACGATGACGGTGGGAGCGCGGTCCGTGCCGCCGCCTGTACCGGTGCCGCCACCGGATCCGGGCGCCTCCCCGCGCATGAACGCCTCGACCTCGCGCGTCGTCTCGACTTCCACCACGTCACTGGTCTCGGCGTTGACGAACGCGAGATACGAGATGCCGCTGCTGTCGTTGGGGACGACACGGACCTCCCAGTAGAACGTGCCGTCGACGACGACCGGGATCGGTTCGCTAGGGTCGAAGCGGTCCCAGTCGGTCGTGCGTGCGGCCTGCCTGACGAAGTCCGTCGCCTTGCGCGGGCCGAGCAGCGACTCCTCGACCGCGAAGCGTTCGTACTCACCGGTGCGGGCGTCGACGGTCCAGACCTCGCGCAGTCCCTGGGCCTCACCGTAGGGTTCGACCGCGACGATGTAATCTAATCCGTCGGTGCTCATCACAGTGAAGGGCTGGTCGTTGCCCTCGCCGGGGACCGGTGCGACCTCGATCTCGCCTTCGTGGCTGGTGAAGGTGTTGACGATCCCGTTGCGGTACTTCGTCGCGGCGACGCTCCGGTGCGTCAGTTCGAAGGGGTAGAGTCGCTGGTCGGCGAGTGCTTCGTGGTCACGCGCCTGCGAGGGCGAGAGGTCCTCGATAGTGCCGTCCCCGTGGACCAGTGCGACGCCGCCCCACTCTGGCGTCGTGTGGGGGAGTGGCGTCCAGTGGAAGTTCGGTTTCGTGTAGGGCACCGCGATGTACTGCTCACCGTCGTCGACGAGCATGAACGGGTCCTGGTAGTTCACGAGGTACTGCCCCTGGCGTAGTAGTTTCCAGCGGTAGTTGTTGTAGAAGGCCGTGCCGATCCCTCGATCCAGGTCGCCTTCGACGGTCCGGACCCGGGCACTCTTCTCGGTCATGTCCACGAGGACGGTGCCGTGCTGGCGTTTCGTGAAGTAGTTGAAGGTGCCGTCGGGCGAGAGGGGATACGACCAGTGTGGCGTCCCGTTGTAGACGGTGACGTCGCTCCCGCCGACGCGGTACTGCGGGAAATTCAGCGTGTTCGAGGCAAAGCGCGTCGCGACGCTCTGGGGGACGATCCGTGGGTTCTCGGCGTCGGACTCGTCGAGGCCGTCGACGGTTTCGCTCTTCTGGAGGGTGTGCTTGCCGAGTTCCTCTCCCGCCAGGTAGCCCGCCGGCACAGAGAGCACGAGAAAGAGGAGCACGAACGTTACCACGGCACCCTGTACGGGGATCCCGATCCCTTCGGCTCCGGTGATTCCCTGCTGGGCGAGGGCCTCTTCGAGATTCCGTCGGGCGAGGAAGGCGTAGACGACGACGGCCCCGACCAGCGCCAGGACGGCCACGGGTGTCGAATACACCGCGTAGACGACTCCGTGGAGCAGGGGACGCGCGAGCCACAGTACCACCGCGCCGACCGCGAGCAAAACGACCAACGCGAGGGTTCGCCGTCCGACTGGAAGGCCGTCGCTGTCGTCTCCACGGCCGCCACTGCTCGGCCGGCCACTCCCGCTCGAACCACTGTCACTCACCGGCGTCACCTCCCCGGTTCGCCGACCGGGCGTTCTCTTTCGTTCTCGGAACTGTCCTCGGAGACGTGTCGTCCGTTCTGGAGGGCATTGTCGGGGACATAGTGGGGGATAGGGACGCGCTCACGAGCGTCCGACGGATTCTGCCGGAAGCGCGTCAGCGTTCGTTTCTGTCGATCCGAGTGAAGCGTTCATCAACTTTACCCTCGTGTTTCGGTGACAGTACACGGCACCATCGTGTTCTGGTGACAGTGCACGGCTGTTCGGGGCGAGGGCCCCCTGCAGTCCTGGCGGGAACCGAATCACTTTCCACCGTGCCGCCTGTCTCTGCCGGCATGACTCACGAGATCGCGGTCATCCCGGGTGACGGGATCGGACAGGAAGTGACGCCTGCGGCCGTCCAGGTACTGCAGGCTGTCGACGCCGACTTCGACTTCGTCACGGCCGAAGCGGGCGACGACGTGAAAGCCCAGCGGGGTGTGGCACTCCCCGAGGAAACCCGAGCGGTGGCCGCCGACGCCGACGCGACGCTGTTCGGCGCCGCCGGCGAGACCGCTGCCGACGTCATCCTCCCGCTGCGCGAGGTCGTCGGCTCGTTCGCGAACGTTCGGCCCGCTCGCGCGTACCCGGGTCTCGACGCCGTCCAGCCCGATACCGACCTCGTCTTCGTCCGCGAGAACACCGAGGGCGTCTACGCCGGCATCGAGTCGGAGATCACCGACGGCGTGACGACACTCACACGCGTGATCACCGAGGAGGCATCCCGGGAGATCGCGGAATTTGGCTTTCGCTACGCGAAACAGAACGGGTTCGACGACGTGACCATCGCCCACAAAGCGAACGTGATGCGCGAGACCGATGGACTCTTCCTCGACACCGCGCAGGCGGTCGGCGACGACCTCGGGCGGGAGTACAGCACGGCGCTCATGGACGCGCTGGCGATGCATCTCGTGAAACATCCCGAGGACTACGGCGTCGTCATCTGCCCGAACCTCGCGGGCGACATGCTCTCGGACCTCGCTGCGGGACTCGTCGGCGGACTCGGCCTCCTCCCGAGCGCGAACATCGGCCCGGACAACGCGCTGTTCGAACCCGTCCACGGGAGTGCCCCTGACATCGCCGGCCGGGGCGTCGCCAACCCCTCGGCGATGATCCTCTCGGCGGCGATGTTGCTGGACCACCTCGACTACGGCGACGCCGCGGCGGACGTCCGTGACGCCGTCGAAGGCGTTCTCGCCGAGGGGCCGCGGACGCCCGACCTCGGCGGCGAGGCCACTACCGAAGACGTGACCGACGCCGTCGTCGAACGTCTCTGAAGCCAGACTGAGTATCACACCCCGCCGTCCCCACGCCGAAACAGGGGGCCTCACCGGCTCAATCGAGAGCCCCGCCGGTGGACCCGGTCTGACCCGACCAGACCCGGTCCGCTCCGGGGTGGTCCGATCCGACGGACCCGCTCCAACCCGACTAGGCCAGATCACTGGACGCGAGGGAGCGTGATCGTCACCAGACTCCCCTGTGGGTCCCGGTCCTCGAACCCAAGAGTGCCGTGGGCTCTCGTGACGATCTGCCTGGCTAGCCACAGTCCCATGCCGTGACTGTGGAGCAACGGTTCGGTCTCGGCGCTCCCGGCGATCACACGCCGCTCTCTCTCCGGGACCCCGGGTCCGTCGTCGGCGACGCTGATCTCTATCGTCTCTTCGTCGCAGTGGGCGGTCAGCAGCACCTCGGGTGCATCCCCACCGTGGACGACCGCGTTTTCGAGGAGTTCTTCGATCGCTCGTTCCACTTCCGGGACGGTTCGCACCGTGAGGTCGTCGGGAACCTCCGCGGAGACGTCTGCGTCCGGATACTCCGCCTCCAGACGCTCTACGATGTCGGTCACGGCGTCTGCGAGTCGTATCGACGTCCGGGTAGTCGGACCCGAGAGGAGGTCGACGATCTCCCGTTCCTTGTCGGCCTGTGCGAGGATCCGTTCGGCCGAGTCCTGGATCGGACGTGCGACTGTGGCGACCTCCTCGGGCACCCGGTCGAGGATCATCTCCGTGCGCCCCTCGATGACGTTCAGTTCGTTTCTGATGTTGTGACGTAACATCCGGTCGAGCGCCTGGATGTGACGTTCGCGCTCGAGGCGGTCGGTTACGTCCCGCATAGTCGCGACGGCACCCCGGATCTCGCCTCGGTCGTCCTCCAGCGGATAGTACTCGATGTCGAACGTGCGGTCGGGACGGTCCTCGCAGGTTCGGGTCATCTGATAGCGGACCGACTCGCCGTCCAGCGCGCGCTCGACGTAGGGTTCTGCGGTTTCGAACATATCCGGGCCGATACCGGACTGGAGCGTCGTCTCCCGGACAGTCTCGGCGTCGAGCGAGTGGAACTCCCGGTAGGCCTCGTTCGCGAACAGGTACTGGTATTCGTCGTCGATGGCGGCGATCAGGTCGGTCGCCCCCTCGACGGCTCGCTCGTACTGGTGGAGCTGTGCCTCTCGCTCTTTCCGGTCGGTGACGTCCGTCTGGATGGCGACGTATCCCTCCGTTTCCCCGTGGACGTCTGTCACCGGTGCGATCGTCTGGTGGGCGTGGTAGAGGTTGCCGTCCTTTCGTCGGTCGGTGATCTCTTCTTCCCAGACCTCGCCACTGCCGATCGTCTCCCAGAGCTCGGCGAAGTACGCCTCGGACATCTCCCCGGAGTTCAGTATTCGCGGTGTCTCTCCCTCTACTTCGTCGCGTTCGTACCCGGTCGTGTCCTCGAAGGCGCGATTGGCGTACGTTATCCTCCCGTCGGGGTCTGTCATGTAGATGGCGTGCCCGGCGACTTCGACGGTCCGACTGAACCGTCGCAGTCCCTCCTCGCTCTCTTTGCGGTCGGTGACGTCTTCCTGAAAACCGAGGTAGTGAGTCACGTCACCGTCCGCGTCCGAGAGCGGGACGATCGTCACGCGATTCCAGAACGCAGTCCCGTCTCTCCGGTAGTTGCGTACTTCGACGGTAACCGGTTGCTCGGCGTCGATCGCCTCGCGCATCTCGCCGACCGTTTCCGGGTCGGTGTCTTCCCCCTGCAGGAACCGACAGTTGCGACCCAGTATCTCCGCCTCCGGATAGCCGGTCACTCGCTGGAACCCCTCGCTCGCGTAGACGACCGGGTTGTCCGGCCGACTGGCGTCGGCGATCGTGACGCCGAACGGCGCCTGCTCTATCGCCCGGTTCTTGAGGTGGCTCTCGAGGCCGCGCTCGACCTGGTCGGCCGACTCGTCGCTGACCTCGCGAACGACCAGTATGACTGTCTTCGAGCCGTCCCACGTCCCACGGGTTGCGGTGATGTCGACCGGTCTGGATGCGCCGTCTGCACGGTCGAGTCGGCCTTCGATGCGGTCGTAGAGGGGGTCGCCCCCCTGCACACTCGCGAGTCTCTCCACGAAGTCCGGCCCGTTCTCGACTGATATCGCCCCGTCGACTGGTTCGCCGACTATTGCGGGCTTCGCGTCGACGCCGAGCAGGTCCAGGCCGGCCTGGTTGACGGAGACGAACCGGCCGTCGCGAACGATGGCGACCATGTCCGTCGCCGCGTCGAGTGCCGTCTCGCGGCGAGCAGCAGTGTTCAGGCGGTCACCCCGGTCACGGTAGGCCACAATCGAATCGGTGACCATCCCCGCGAGGAGATCCCACGCGTCGTCGTGGCGGTCTTCGACCAGATACTCCGTGACGCCCGACGAGATCGCTCCTCGGACGGCTTTTTCGTTCGCTTCGTCGGTCAACACGACGAGAGGCACCGTCGGGTCCCGGGCTCGAACGGTCTCGAAGAAGGCGGTCACGTCGGCATCCGGGAGCCTGTGCCCGCTGACGAGACATTCGACGGGAGTGGGACCCGAGAGGACCTCGACCGCCTCGGCGACCGTGGTGGCAGTCGAGACCGACACGTCCGCTCTCGTCGGAAGTTCGCGCTCACAGGCAGCCAGCACTTCAGTATCCGCCGTCACCACGAGGACGATGGCAGTCTCGACGCTCTCACCCATAGCCGATAGGAACGGACGTTCGGGATGACGGCATTAAAAGTATGCGACCCGCCGACGGAGCGGGTGTTTGCAACGTTACCGACGGTTTCCCGTCACGCGTCACGCTGTCGGACGTTGGGTGTGTCACAGCGCCAGCTGGAAGCCGCTACGTTGCGGGAATGTATTTATCGCAATGGCCGAACAGGGAGACGTCAATGACCGACAGTCGCGTCTCGGCGTTCGACACCGACTACGACGGGGAGATCCCGGACACAGTCGACGAGCGGGCACTGAACAGGATGCGGACGGTCGCCTGGGCGCTCGACGACTGTCTGCGCGTGCCCGGGACGGAGTTCCGGTTCGGCTTCGACCCGGTCCTGAGTGTCGTGCCGGTCGTCGGTGACGCGGCCGCGAGTTGTGTCTCGCTGTACATCGTCGTCGAGTCGGCGAACCTCGGCGTCGGCTACCGCACGCTGGCGCGGATGCTCGTGAATCTCGGACTCGACTTCGCCGTGGGGTCGATTCCGGTTCTCGGAACCGTCTTCGACTTCTTCTTCAAGGCCAACGGCCGCAACATCGCGCTCGCCGACCTCGCCGAACCCCCCGACGCCGGCCCGACGACCATCGACGTCGAAGTCGAGGACTCGTAGTCATTACTCAGTCGCTGCTCGGGCTTCAGTTCCCCGGGCGGCGGTCGGTCGACGAGACCGCGAGCGTACTGTCACCGTCCACGAGGCTGCAGCACTGGCGCCGTTGCACAGCGGCGACCGGTTCACTCGCTCCGGGCGGTCTCCAGGACTCGTTCCCACTTGCCCGTCGATTCGAGTTTCTCCTGGAGGTCGTCGGCGTACATCTGTGCCATCTCCTCGGCAGCGGCGAGCTGTTCGCGGTCAGGGCCGCTGTCACCGAGTCCGAGCGTGTCCTTGATCCCGTCGAACAGGCCACCACCAGAGTCGCCACCCCCAGCGTTGCCCGCACTCGCCATGCCCCGTTGCTGTTCGATGTTCTCGATCTCCGGGAGTATCGTCTCGACCTTGCTCGTGTCGGCGACGATCCGCGCCCGGTCGGGGTCCTCGGCGTGTTCGAGTTCGAACTCGACGGCCGTCATGACGAGGCTCCACTGCTGGTTCGAAAAGTGCGAGGCGGCCACCTTCTCGTTGAACGCCTGGTCGACCTGCATGCGTTCGCCCACTACGAGGTCCGTCCAGTCGCTGTCACTCATACACACCCCTTGGACGGACGCGCGTATCAGCGTTTCCGCTCGGCTCTCGACCGCAACCGCATCCGACCCAGCGGCCGGTCGCGACGGCCCGGCACTCGAAACTCTGACAGCAGGACGAACGGAGACAACGAGACGAACTGAGACAGGATGCCGAATGGCGATTTCGACGGGCTGAGACAGCGCGACGAAACAGGATATTTTATCATGAATGCCAGCGACCGACGTGGTATGGCGACACGTGACGCCGGAAACGAGACGGACGATGGGAGTCTTCCTCACGTCTTGCCGTTCTCGCTCGCTCACGAGACCCGACTGAGCTGGGAACTCGGGTCGCGAACCGTCGAAGACGACCGCGCGACCCACCGCGGAGCGTGGACCCACAGCCGGTCACAGTGGACGCTCTCGGTCTACGACGCGACGAGTTCGACTGCCGTCCTGTGCGTTCGGACGCCGGTCGGACGCGAACGGTTCTTCGGCGCCCCGCGCATGGACCTGGAGCCGGCACTGTCGGCACTCGAAGACGCTCCCGAGTGGCAGTCGACGAACGAAGTCTGCGAGTGAGACTGCCGGGAAACAGTCCCGAAGTACTGTCAGCTCCCGTTCGATTCGCTGGCCGAATCGACGCCCATCGCGTCGAAGAGTTTCTTCCGGACAGCCTCCCGTGTCAGTTCCAGCAGCGTCTCGCGGTTGTCCTCGCTGGCCTCGATACCCGTGAAGATGCCGAGTGGGATCTCGACGGAGGCGTCCGTCGAGTGACCCTTGGCCTCGCCCATCTCGCCGAAGGCGTCTTCGAGGACGCGGCCGATGTTCATGCGGATGTCCTTCGATTTCGCGGCGAGGTAGATGGTGTCGTCGGCGATGGCGAAGACGGCCGTCGTGGTGATGCCTTCGAGGTTCAGGAGGTGCTGGGCGGCCTGTGCGAGCGCGTCGCGGTCGCGGATGAACCCGGCGTTGGAGACGAGGTGGCTCCCGCTGACCTCCCGGTTGCGGATGGCCTCGGCCAGCACGTCCAGCGTCTCGGGCGACATCGACGGCGACTCGACCTGTTCGAGCGTGTCGTGGTCGGCGAACGGATAGAGGTAGGCCGCAGCAGTCAGGTCCGCTGGGGTGGTGTCACGCTTGAAATCCAGCGTCTCGGCGCGGATACCGTAGAGCAAGGCGGTCGCGACCTCCTGGCTCAGCGTCAAATCGAGTTCCTGGACGTACTTCGTCAACACTGTCGAGGTCGCCGAGACGTTCGGGCGGACGTCGGTGAACTCGGCCTCGATGCCCTCGTCGCCGTGTTCGAAGTGGTCGATGACGATGTCGATGTCCGAGAGCGCGGGTTCGCCGCCCTTCGCGTAGTCGACCAGCGCGACCGTGTCGTAGTCGGCGAACTCGATTTCGGTCTGGGGTGTGAGTTCGATCCCGAGGAGGTTGACGAACGCACGGTTTTCCTGGTGACCGATCTCGCCCTCGTAGATGATGTCGGCCTCGACCTCGCGGCTCTGGGCTATCTCCTGGAGCGCGGCGGCGCTGGCGATGGAGTCGGGGTCCGGACTGCGGTGGATGAGTATCGCCATGCGCTCGTCGGTGTCGTCGATGACGTCGGCGAGGTTGCGAGCCTGGAACTCGAGTTCGCCTGTTTCCAGCGCCCTGAGCGCCGAGTCGGCGATCACAGACGAGGGGTTGATAACGACGTCGGCCCCGGCCTCCGTGAGTTCGTCGGCCGAAACGGGGTCCGAGGCCCGCGCGACGACGAACTGCTCGCCGCCGCGACTGCGGATGTTCTCGACGGCCGCAGTGTTCGCCCCGACGTCCGAGGACATGATCAGGATAACGTCGCAGTCGGCCACCTGGTCGACGACGGACTCCTCGCGGATGTCGGCGACGTTCGCGTCCAAATCCTGGTCGCGTAGCGCCTCGACGCGGCCTTCGTCGCGGTCGAGAATCTCGACTTCCTTGCCCTCGGCGACGAGTTCCTCCGCGACGGCGTGGCCCACGCTCCCACAGCCAAGGATAGCGTAGCGAGACATAGACGCCATCGTGATACCCGTGCTCATAACGTGAGTGGTTCAGGGCAACGAGGCATATAATTCCCGGCTTTTCCCCGTCCCGGTCGTCGGCCGACCAGACTGCTCAATCCTGATCCGCGACGGCCCATACGTAGGATATTCCGACCGCCGGCTCCGCTCCGACTGCTGGACGAACGTGGCTGTCGAGTCCGCCCGACTGACGGATCCGAACGCGAGAGACCGCTGGGAACGGTGCGCTTATTGGCCGGGCCGTGACACTCTCCGTCGTGGCCGAACCGGTACTCAAGTGGGCGGGCGGCAAGCGCCAGCTCCTCGACGAACTGTACGCCCGCTTTCCCGAGCACTTCGAGACCTATCGCGAGCCGTTCCTCGGCGGCGGCGCCGTGTTCTTCGACCTCGAACCCTACGACGCGGTCGTCAACGACGCCAACCCCCGTCTCGTCAACGTCTACGAACAGGTCCGCGACCGACCCGAGGCGGTGATAGGTCGCCTCGAAACCTACCGCGACCCCGAGAGCGACACCGACGGCAGTCGCGAGTTCGCCGACACCGACCGCGACGGCGACACCGTCGGGAACTACTACTACCAGCAGCGCGCGCTGTTCAACCGTCGCCCCGCCGGAGAGGCGTTCGACCTGGTCGAGGAGGCGGCCCTGTTCGTCTATCTCAACCGGACCTGTTTCAACGGCCTCTACCGCGAGAACGCCGACGGCGAGTTCAACGTCCCCATCGGCCGGTACGCCGACCCCGACTGGGTCCAGCGCGACCGGATCCGCGCGGCGAGTCGCGCTCTGGAGGGCGTCACCGTCACCAGCCGGGACTTCGAGACAGCCCTCGAAGATGCCGACGCCGGCGACCTGGTGTACTGTGATCCACCCTACGAGCCGATGAGTCCGACCGCGGACTTCACCGAGTACAGCGCCGACGGGTTCGACCGCACAGACCAGGAACGTCTCGTCGAGACCGCACGCCGCCTCGACGAACGGGGTGTTCGAGTCGTGCTCAGCAACAGCGGCGTCACCGAGGGCCGCTATCGCGAGGCGGGCTTTTTCGTCGAACGCGTCGGTGCGACACGCGCGATCAACAGCGACCCCGACAACCGCGACGAAGTCGACGAAATCGTCGCGACCAACGTCGCGCCCGAAGACCGGCGTGGCCGGTCCCAGTCCTCGCTGGAGGAGTTCTGAACGGACTCTGAGGCCGCCTGCCGACGATTCACGGGCCGGAGCCTGGCGTGCGGACCGCTACAGCTCTTTCTCCATGGCAACGTGGTCGATACCGGCTTCTTCGAAGACGTCGCTGGTCGTCTCGTAGCCCAGGTCAGCGTAGAACTGCTCGACGTGAGTCTGCGCGTGGAGTTTCAGCGTCTCGAAGCCGTGGTCGTCGGCCCACGCCTCGACGCGGTCCATCAGCGCCTTGCCGACGCCACGGCGGCGGTATGTCTCGCGGACAGCCACGCGCTCGACTTTCCCCACGTCGTCTTCGGGTGTCCGCACACGGGCCGTGCCGACAGGGTGGTCCTCGTGGTAGGCGACGAACTGCGTGGCGCGGTCGTCCCGACCGTCCATCTCTTCGTCTTCGCTGACGCCCTGTTCCTCGATGAAGACCTCCCGTCGGACGTCGAAGGCGTCCTCGATGCCGTCCTCGTCGACCTGTGTGACACGTACCATGGTTCGGTTCACTCCTCGGTTGTCGATCCGGTCTGCGTTCCCGGTTCCTCTCCCGTCCCGGATTGGGGTTCGCCCGCCGTGCCGGTTTGGGGTTCCTCCCCGGTCGTGCTTTGGGGTTCGTTCCCCGTCCCGCTCCGGGTATCGTCCCCGGTCCCGACGAGCGGGACTTCGACGACGAACGCCGCGCCGCCGAGGTCACTTTCCTCGACACTGATCTCCCCGCCGAGCCTGCTGACGACGGTCTCTGCGACGTAGAGGCCGTGTCCACCGCCGTCGGTGCTGACGCCTCGCTCGAACACGCGGTCGCGGTCCGTCTCGGGGATGCCCGGACCGTCGTCGGCGACGCGGACGACCCCGGTTTCGCCCTCGCGGCGGGCGCTCACGGCGATCGTGATCGGCTGACCGCCGTGTTCTATCGCGTTCCCGACCAGGTTCGAGAAGACAGGATAGAGCGCGTCCGCACCGGCGACCGGGAGTTCGGACTCGGCCTCGTATTCGAGAGTCACACCGGCGTGGTCGGCCCCAGCGGACTCGGTGACGTCCGCGAGCACCGCCGTCAGGTCGGCGACCTCGCCGCCGGCCTCCCCGGTCAGGACTTCGACGACAGACTCGACTTCCGTGACGATACGGTCGAGGGACTCGGTCTGCCCGCCGATGGTTTCCGCGCTTTCCCGGACCCGTTCGTCCTCGTGGTCGGTGAGGACGGTCGCGTGGCCGTCGACGACCTGGAGCGCGTTGCGGACGTCGTGGCGTAACAGGTCGTTCGTGAACACCATGGCGTCGCGAGATTCCCGAGCCTGCTCTGTGAGTCGCCGCGTCGCGATGTACTCGTTCCCGATGACGACCCCGCCCAGGATCCCGAGTGTGCCGATGACAAGCATCGGGAAAGCGGGTTCGACGAGCGGCCGCCCTTCGAAGTACCGCACTGCGACTGTCACGCCGTAAGCCAGCGAGGTGGCCAGACCACATCCCAGGCTGACCCCGACGACGAGCCATCCCTCGTTTGTCTGCAGGTCGCTCCTGTGAAGGCGGACGGCGGCATAGACGACGGCAGCCGACAGCGAGACACCCATGGCCGCCGCGACGATCGGCCCGACGCCCAGCCCGATCGCACTGACCTCTCGCCAGTAGTGAAGGACCGCGTGTCCGACCAGGAGGCTCCCGACGACCGCGAGGACTACCCACGGTCGGACTGGCAGCAACCGTTCGAGCCGTCGACCTGGCAGGGTCACACTCCCACTAGTGGCGGCCACCGTATATCGTTTTTCGGACTCGTCTCCGGCGGGAACCGCTTTCCCGGACGTGTCCGCCGCGAGCCCCGCTCTCCCGGACGTGTTTGTATCGGCGGCGAACCAGAGACGGTCAGGGCGACACTGCTGTGGGGCGGAAATACGACCGTCGGGGCGTCAGCTCGAATCGGGACTGTAGTTGGGTGCCTCGTCGGTGATGACGACGTCGTGGGGGTGGCCCTCCTGCTGGCCGGCCTGGGAGACCCGGACGAACTCCGCGCGCTCCTTGAACTCGGGGACGGTGTCGGCGCCGACGTAGCCCATGCCCGAACGCATGCCGCCGACGAGTTGGGTCAGTTCCGACTGCAGCGTTCCGGTGTAGGGTTTGGCGGCCTCGACGCCCTCGGGGACGTAGTCCTCCTCCTCCTCCGGTTCGTCCTTGAGGTAGCGGTCGGTGCCGCCGTCGCCGCCCTTCATTGCGCCGACCGACCCCATCCCGCGGTACTGCTTGTACTTCTTCCCGTTCATCGTGATGACGCGGCCGGGCGCCTCGTCGGTGCCGGCGAAGAAGGAGCCCAGCATCACGGCGTCGGCGCCGGCGGCGATAGCCTTGATCGCGTCGCCGGAGTAGCGGATGCCGCCGTCGGCGATCACCGGCACGTCGTGTTCGCTGGCGACGTCGGCGACCTGGGCGACGGCGGTGATCTGTGGCATCCCGGCACCGGAGACGACCCGCGTCGTGCAGATGCTGCCCGGACCGATGCCGACCTTGATGCCGTCGGCGAAGTCGACGAGCTCCTCGGCAGCCTCGCGGGTGCCGACGTTGCCGACGACGACGTCGGCGTCGACGACCTCTCCGATCTCGCGGGCGCCCTCGATGACGTTGCGGTTGTGGGCGTGGGCGGTGTCGATGAACAGCACGTCGGCCCCGGCTTCGTCGGCGGCGGTCGCACGGTCGGTCTCGAAGGGCCCGACGGCGACGCCACAGCGCAGCGCCCCGTCTTCGTCCCTGGCGGCGTCGTCGAACTCGCGGCGCTGGAGGATGCCGCCCATCGTGACGAGGCCGATCAGTCGGCTCTCCTCGTCGACGATGGGGACGCGCTCGATCTTGTGCTCGTACATCAGTTCCAGGGCGTCCCGTGGCTCGACCGGCTCGGCGGCGGTGATGACCTCCTCGGTCATCGCCCGGCGCACCTCGTCTTCCTCGCCGACCTCCAGGTACGGCCGGATGTCGGTCCCGGAGATGATGCCCAGCACGCGGTCCTCGTCGTCGACGACGGGCGCGCCGTTGACGCCCTCTCGCTCCATCATCTCGTCGACCTCGCTGACGGTCTGGTCCGGCGCGGCCGTGACGACGTCCTCCCGGCGGATCACGAGCTCGTCGGCGCGTTTGACCTGCTCGATCTCGGCGACCATCCGATCGACGTCCATGTTGCGGTGGATGACGCCGAGGCCGCCGTGGCGGGCCATCGCGGTGGCCATCTCGCCCTCGGTGACGGTGTCCATCGCCGCCGACAGCACGGGGACGTTCAGTTCGACCGACGCCGAGGCCCGAGTCGAGACGTCGGCCTCGTCCGGTTCGACCGTGCTCTCCTTCGGCTTCAGGAGTACGTCGTCGAACGTCAGCGCCTCGGGGACGCGCAACTTCTCGGAGAAGGGTTCGGATTCGGGAACGTCGTTCGCCATGTAAGTCGTCGTTCAGCCCGGAGTAAAAGGGTTGCGAGTCATGCACAGTCGTCGCTCCCCAGCCGGCTCTCGGGTCCGCCGTCTCCGGGTCTATGGAATCGAGAGATCGTTGGCGATATTTGCCGGTCCACGAACGATCGACGGGCCACGGGTCGCACCGACGAAGAATTGCTGGCCATTGTGTCGCAATCTCACAGAAGTTTTATTCCCGTCCTTCCACCGAGTGTTGGTATGGACTTCGAGAGTGCCACCCCGGCAGGAATCGCAGCTCGGTCGACCGCAGTCGCCTGCGCGTCGCTCCCGATTGGGATGGCACGAGTACCCTCGAAGTTTCGGGCGACACCGCTCCCGCGGAACTGCTGTCCGCAGCTCCTCCTGGACCTCGCGTCCACGACCGGGAGACGGTCCGCTCACCGCCCCACTGCCACGGGGGACGGCCACCGTAGACGCGCCGCATGAGCACGTCACAGCACCCCGTCGCTGCCCGTCTGGAGCGGCAGTTCGGTGACGACACGCGGCTGCTGGCGACGGTGATGGGGCTTCCCCTGATCGACGGCATCTTCCCCGCGCTGGTGCTCGCCGGCGCGCTGGGCTCCGGTGGGTCGCTCACCAGTTACCTCGGCGTCGTCGAGGTCGGCCTGCTCGTGTTCGGCGGCAGCGCCACCGCGGCCGTCGTCCTCGCAGAACTGGAGGGTAGCCCCAGCGAGACGGCCCCCGCCGTCGCGCTGGTCGGTGTCGTGCTGGTCGGCGTCGCCGCCCTCGAGGCCGCGCTGGCGCCGACCATCGAGTCGCTGATCGCGCTGGACACGTTCGAGCGCTTCGCCGCACTTGTCATCGCCGCCATCGCCGCCAAGACTGCCAGCGCCACCGTCGGCGAGTACCTCCCGAGCCCCGGGATCATCATCGGCCTCGGGCTGCTCGCGAGCCTCGACCCCGCCGGCGCCTCGTTCGTGTTCCGCCCCGACCCCGAACTCGTCGGGCGGGCGGCCGGCGCCGCGGCGGTCGGGAGCCTGTTCGCGCTCGGCCTGGCGGTGTTCGCGCCGCGGCTGCGCGCCGCCGTCGACATCGACCGCTTCCGGTTCGGCAGCGCCGTCGCGCTGGGCCTGCTGCCGCTGTCGATTCTCGGGTTCTCCGTCGGCGGCGCACCGCTGGCGGTCATCGGCGTCACCGCGCTGTTCGCCTACGACCCCGACGGGTCGATGCCGGGCGACGACGCCGCGCCGACGCCCGGTGCCGTCGACCACGCCGCGACCGACGGGGGCCGCGAGCGGGCGGTCGCGACGGATGTGGACGCGGAGGGGGCCACCGACGAGGGAGCCGAGGACGGCGGTTCCGCCGACGAGGACCACGACCAACACCCACCCTGGCGGTAGACGACGGAACGCTTACGGTCGTTCGACGGTGCCTGTCTCCCATGGCAGACAACCGCGTCGTGCAGGGCCGGATGGTCACCCCCGGCAAACTGGCGGAACTGGTCGAGGGCGAGTCGGTGATGGACGCCGAGGACATCGAGGACGCCGACCGCGACTGCCCGGAGTGTGGCGGCGACGTCCTCACGGTCGGCTACATGCCCTCGATCACCGAGTTCGTGACCGGCTACAAGTGCCAGGACTGCGACTGGGCCGACGCCGACCGAGACTGATACCGTTGCTTCTCGGCAGCACCCGGCGAGCGCCGTCACCGGCCGCGGCGGTCGCCGAGACACAGTGAGAGGAGGCCGTCTGATCGGGCGAACCGAAACCCCTTTACTGCCCTCGGGCCAACCCGAAATCGCGAGCGGGGTTGTGGCCAAGCCAGGCATGGCGACTGACTCCAGAGGCCACGCGCCCGGGACGAGACTCCAGCTGATATACCGAGCGACCGGCTGATCACCGCGTCGCGACGACGACCCTCTGGAGTTCCGAGGCGCACACCGGAGATATCAGTCGATCGGGGGTTCAAATCCCTCCAACCCCATTGTTGCTGCCGCGACCAAGCGCCTGAGCGACAGCACCAGTCCGGGAGAGGGAGTTGCACCAGTGAGTGGGGGTACACCGTGCGTGGGTCGACGCCCCGCCACCCCGGCCCCGTACTCCGAGGAGGTCCCGGTGTCTCTCGAGTTGCTCGATCCCGTTCTATCTCCCCACCGATTAGCGTTCTCAGGGCGAGAGTGACAGCATATCAGTGCTGACACCATCCTCTCGGCGACCCCGGGGTGCACACCGTCCCACCCACGAAGACATCGCTAGTCGACAGGGAAGTTCTATCTTCGCCTGGGGTACCAGTCTCGGGTTGGAATCTGGTGCGTCTCCGAAATTCCAGAAAATTTAAATGTCTGGCGAGGGATAATTGTCCATGGACGAAGAGCCCCTGTTCCACGAAACTCAGCGTATGCGCCAGCCGTGGATCTGGGCACTGCTCGCGCTGGCAACCGTCCTGTCGATCGTACTCAGCTCTGTGATTGGGTTGGCGATCGTCCTGATCGTCGCGGCGTTGCTGTACTCCATACGACTCATCACAGAGGTTCGCACCGATGGAATCTACATCCGGTTCGCACCGATCCATCGTTCGTTCCGGCGGCTCCCGCTCGACCAGATAACCGGAGTCGAGCGGACAGAATTCGGACTGCTGACCTACGGTGGGATCGGAATCAGGTGGACGCCGGACACGGTGGCGTATATGACCACGCGCGGGAGTGGTGTCAAGGTCGACCGAGAGAACGCAAAATCAGTCGTCATCGGATCACGGGAGCCCGCCGAATTGGTGAGCGCATTCGAGGGGCTTGACTAACTTGTTGGCACTTCCCCGCGTGCCGTAGCTGCCATGCCTTCCCGGGCGACGGTGCTCACACCCGAAGTACGACCACAACAGCGGGCCCAAACAGCTCGATGAGGACTCACCGAGCCTCCACCGCGAGACGCGTGAACTTCGGGCTATCGCCGTCCTCGGAGGTGCGTTTCGCTCCCTGGCCCCCGCCAACTTCGACGACGTGCTGGCGAGTCACTAATTCGGGTTCTCCTGCCAACGCCGTGCCTCCCTGCGCTGCCGCTCGGGGACCGGAGTGTCGTCGGCGCACCGGGGCCTTTGATCACCGCTCACCGCCAGTGAACCACCTTTGTAGGCCCAGCACGTACCCAGGGTATGGACAGGCCAACGCCACGCCGCGTCGAGGCGGTCGCCGGAGACCTTCGCGAGCGCGGGTTCGAGACCGAGTCAACGGACGCGGGCGTTCGAGCGACCGGCGACGGCGCCGCCCCGTCGAACGTCGACGCGCCGTTGCTGGTCGTCGAGCCCCGGAACGGCGATCCGCTGACGGTGATCTCGCAGGTCGCGAACGCCACCGACTCGAGGGCGGTTCCGGTGCTCGTCGGTCACCCCGAGACCGTCGACGCTGCGGCCCAGCTGCTGGCGTCGCCGTTCGCGCTGCGGGACGACGCGAACGGGCGGCGGTTCCACTCGATCGCGGACCGCATCCGATTGACCGACGACACGTTCGCCTGCGTGCGGGCCGAGGAGCGACCGCGCTGGCGCGAGGCGGCGGGCTCGGGGGGCGACGACCCCGAGATTCTGCTGACGGCGGGTGGCGAGACGCTAGCGGCCCTAGAGAGTGTCGACGGCTTGCGGTGTCCGGGGCCGGACCCCTCGGCGTTCCGGTACCGCTACGAGCGCGACGAGCGGGGGCGGTTCGCGGTGCGAGACGGGGGCGGCGTCGTCGGGCGGTACGTGGGCGTCGGGGCGATGCGTGCCGACGGCTTCCGTCCGGTATCGATTCCGCTGGTGCCGGAACACCACGTTCGTTCGAACGCCGAGCTGGCGCGAGCGACGCTGCTGGCGACCGTCGCGGACGGAGCGGTTCGCTACCGGACGCCCTGACCGCGGCGGTCGGGTCGAGAGTGACCGAACGGTTCTTGTCTCCGTCGTGTCACGGATCGAGCGGATGGACATCGTGTCCCTGCGCGAGCGGGTGCGAGCGGCCCCGTGGCTGGCGTCGTCGAACGTCCCCGTGGTTGTCGTCGGGGTCGCGCTGGTCTGCTGGGGGCTGGCGAGCAACGGCGTCTACGTCGATCGCTCTGTGGGGACTGGCGTCGTGCTCAATCCGCTCAGCTACCTCACGAGCATGGTCTTGCACTTCCACTGGGCCCACTTCGCGTCGAACATGCGGTGGTGGCTCCCAGTCGGGGTGGTGTTCACGCTGTTGACGAGCAACCGCCACGTCCTGCTGGTGGCGGTCGCGGCCCACCTCTCGACGCAGATCGTCTCCAGCGGGTTGTTGCGGTTCGTCTCGGGGCTCAGCGTCGTGGTGTTCGCCGTCCTGACCGCGACGCTGGTCCGGTCGATCGGGGTGGCGTTCCAGAACCACTCGACGGAGACACTGCAGAACGCCCTGGCGGTCCTGCTGATCCCAGTGCTCGCAGGGGTCTTCCTGATCGTGATCGTCGTCGGCCCCTCGTGGGTGGGCCACCTGGAACACTTCTTCGGCGCCCTGTTCGGCGCCGCCATCGAGAGCATGTACGTGCTGCGCGACCACGAGGCGACCACGGCGGCGCCGAGCGTCCCGGCTCGGCGGCTCCCCTGACCGTCTCCACAGAATCTTTACACGAATCGCGTTCAGTGAGGGTGCTTACAAAAGTCAATTCCCGGGAAATATCATTGTAGTGGCAACCGTAGTCACTCACATGACGACTTCCAGGACCCTCATCTGGCGGTACTACGCCTTCCGGACCACGAACTCGGCGGGGTTCTACCTCCCGGTGGCGATCTACTTCCTCGTCGACAACGGGTACGGGACCGGGTTCGTGCTGTTCTCGTACGCGGTGTTCTCGCTGGCGTCGGTCGCCGCGGAGATTCCCTCGGGCTACGTGGGTGACCTCGTGGGGCGACGCGGAAGCCTCGCCATCGGCGCGGGACTGCGGGTGGTCTCCATCGGCGCGTACCCCTTTGCCGTCCACAGCGTGCCGGCGATTCTGACGCTGCACGTCCTGTGGGCGACGGGGCGAGCGTTCCGGTCGGGCACTCAGGACGCGTGGCTGTACGAGGTGTTGCAGGCCCGATTCGACGAGTCGGAGTTCGCCCGCATCGACGGCCGCGGCAGCACGGCCCTGCTGGTCACCTCGGCGGCGACGGCCGTCGCAGGGGGGCTGCTGTACACGATCGACCCCGCCTACCCGTTCCTCGCGAACGCGGCGCTGGCGGCGGCGGGGCTGCCGATCCTGTACACCTTCCCGGCGGTCGCGACGGAGGTGCGGTCGGACGACACCCTCGGAATTCGGGAGGCGGCCGGCGTGTTGCGGCTGCAGGCCGAGAGACCCGCGGTCCGGTGGCTGGTCGCGTACGCGGCGGTGTTCACCGCGCTGTTCAGCGTCACGCGGTCGCTGGAGCAGCCGGCACTGGAGGCGGTCGGCGTGCCCGTCGCTGGACTCGGCGTGCTGTACGCGGCGTTCAAGCTCGTCTCCGCGGCCGCGGCGGCGACGGCGGGCTGGTTCCAGGAGCACCTCGGCGCCCGGCGCGTGTTCGCGCTGCTCGTCCCGGCGTACCTCCTCGCGTACGGTGCCCTCGCGGTCGTCCCGGCGCTGGTGATTCCGGTGCTGTTCTTCAACCGCAGTCGGCGGCTCGTCACGCGGCCGCTCCGCAACCAGTACCTCAACGACCGACTGGCGAACGTCGGCCGGGCGACGGTGCTGTCCGGGGCGGCGATGGCGCTGTCGACGGCCGCGGCGCTGGCCAAGTTCGTCGTCTCGGCGGCCGCCGTCGGCGTCGGTCCCGTTGCCCTGCTGCCGCCCGTCGGCGTCGCGCTCGCCCTGCTGGGAGGGCTGCTCTGGGTCGGGACCGATCCCGTCCGGTCGCCCGGTGGCGGTGAGCGGTCGCGCGGGCCGGGGGCGCCGGCGGTGTCGGACTGAGTGCGCGCGAGCCTGAGCGGGGCCGTCGACCGCCGGAGCGGCAACAACGCTCATATTGCTCCAGACGTTTCCGATGGTAACTGGCGGCAAGGCATTTACGCGTGAACGCCAGCGGGTCCGAAACGGCAACAAGGCATTTACTACCGTCTCGCCTACGAGATTTCGAGGTGACATAGGTGTCCGAAACGCCACGCGAAACCGGACGGGAGCGCGACGAGGTCAGGCACGCAGACCTGGCGTCCATCGAGTCCTACGAGACGGAGGACGGCGTCGTATTCTACGACGCGGACAACCCGCTCGCGTGGATGGAAGCGAACCGAACCGTCCAGTTGGACGAAGTCGCGTAACTTTTCTCCGTCGCAGTTCTGTCTTTCCCTCGTGTACGGGGACGACGATCCAGCCGAGTCCGCCGAATCCGCAGAACCCGCCGAGCCCGACCCGGAGGCGGACCTCACCGACTACGAGGAGGAACTGGTCGACGTCCCCGAACCGCCTGCAGCGCCCGAGCCCCCGTCGGTGCCCGATCCCAGCGAGAACCTGCGGGACGGCGACGTGCCGCAGTACGTCAGCGCCTACTTCTGGCGGACGGTCCTGATCGTCGACTACGCCATCGCGGCGGTGGCCATCGGTCCGATGCTGGCGTACTTCCGGGGCGATGTCCAGCTGGGCGCCGGTGTCACCGCGTCGGGACTGCTCGCGTTCGGCTACGCCTACGTCCTGTACCGGGGGTTCCAGCGGGCCAGCGACGCTCACGACGACGAGGACGACGCTGCGGAGGCCGACGACGGCGAGGACGCTGACGACGACACCCTCGCCGACGCCGACACGGCGACGGACTCGCCCCCGACTGACGACGCCGCTCGGGACGCCGCGGCCGACCCCGCCCCCGAGGACTGAGAGCGACCCGTACGCCCGCAACTACCGAACCGGACGACACTTGCCTCGCCGTGCTCAATGGGTGCCCATGCGGACGGTCCGTACCGACGACGGCGACCGCTACCTCCTCGTCGAGGAGTCTCCCGAGTCGTGTCTCCTGCGCGACCCCGACAGCGGCGAGACGCACCGCGTCCCGACCGACCAAGTGGCCGTCTGCGAGGACGGGGCGTCCCTCTCGACGGCCGCCGCCGGTGTCCCCGATCCGGTCGTCGCGGCGCTGACGGCGGTCCACGACGAGCGCTCGCTGGGGCTGCTCTGTACCCTCGTCGACCGCGGTCCCACGCCGGTTCGGACGCTGCTCGACACCGCAGACTACTGCGAGAGCGACCTCCACGGCCTGCTCACCGAGTTTCGCGCCGCGGGACTCGTCGCGACGACGACGGTCGCTGGCGAGCGGGGCTACGAACCGACCGCCGACGCCGTCGCCGCGGTCGACCACCTCCGCGACGCCCGCGACTGACCGACCCGCTGGCCGTCAGTCCGCCAGCGACGCCGCCAGCGCGCCCCGCTCGACCGTCGAGCGGTTGGTCGTCGGGTCCTTGCGGACGCGCAGCAGGTCGTCGGCGGCGCCGACCAGTTCCTCGTCGTGGCTGACGACCAGAATCTGGTCGACGCCGACCTCGTCGCGCATGTACGCCACCAGGTCCAGCAGCTTCGAGACGTGCCCGGAGTCCAAGAACACCGTCGGCTCGTCGAGGATCAGCGGCGGCATCGGCGCGGCGCCCTCGATGCCCTCTGCCAGCAGGCGGTAGATCGCACACCGCAGGCTGAGGTTGAACAGCGCCCGCTCGCCGCCGGACAGCTGGTCGGGGTCCAGCTGCTCGCCGTCCTTCTGGTACACCGTCAGTTCGTACTCGCCGTCGAGTTCGATGTGGGCGTAGGAGTCGTTCTGGTACACCAGGTCGAACGTCTCGTTGAGCATCCGCTCCAGGGTCTCGACGTTGGCCTGTCGCAACTCCGCCCGGAGGTCGGCGTACATCCGCTCTAAGCGCTCGGTCTCGGCGTGCAGCGACTCCAGGCGGTCGACCCGGTCACGCAGCGTCTCGGCGCGGTCGCGCAACTCGTCGAGTTCGCGCAGTTCGCCCTGGACCTGCCCGATCTCGTTTTGCAGTTCGTCCCGGCGCTCGCGCAGTTCCGCGAGTTTCTCTTCGACCTGTTCGAGGTACTCCTCGGCGCGTGACGCCTCCTCGCGGGCCTCCGCGACGCGGTCCTCGTCGATCTTCGCGGCCAGGTCGTCGCGCTGCTCTCGGAGCGTCGCCAGCCGTTCACGTCGTTCGTCGTTGAGTTCCGACAGCCGCTCGCGCTCCGCCCGGCAGTCTTCGACGCGATCGCGGGCCTCGCGGAGGTCGTCCCAGGCCTCGGCGAGCGACTCCAGGCGGTCGATACGGTCCGCAAGTTCGCTCTCCTGGCGGTTGCACTCGGCGACGTCCTCGCGGATCGCTTCGGCTGCCTTGCGCTTCTCCCCTGCGTTCTCGCGCTTCTCCGCAGCCTCGGCGTCCAGTTCCGTTGCCTCCTCGCGCAGCCCCGTGGTGCGTTCGCGGTCCTCAGACAGGGCCGCCTCGCGCTCGTCGATCAGTTCGGCGACATCGTCGGCCTTGCCCCCCAGTCGCTCGGCCTCGGTCTCGGCCTCGACGAGACGCTCCGCGCGCTCGATTCGGTCCTCGAGGTCCGCGAGGTCGGCCTCCATCTCTTCGACGTCCGCCTCCAGCTCCGCGACGCGGTCGCGGTCCTCCTCGATGGAGTCGACGTGCGGCGACCCCTCGACGGACTGGCCGCACTCGGGACACTTGCCGGCCTCAAGCAGGCGCTCGGCCTCCTCGACGCGATCGCGCCGGCTCTCGAGGGTCGCGCGGCGGTCGCTCAACTCCGAGCGGACGGTCTCACGTTCGTCCGTCAGGTCGGCGAGGTGCGATTCGGCGCCACCGAACTCGACGGGGGCGTCCTCGAAGCGCCCCCGCGCCTCGTCGGCCTCCGCGCGGAGTTCCTCGAGGCGTTCGCGGCGCTCGGCCAGTTGCTCCTCGGTCTCGTCGGCGTCGGCGGCCAGTCTCTCGGCCTCCTCGCGCTTGTCCTCGGCCCGGTCTTCGAGGTCCGCGGCGCTCTCGGCGAGTCGGTCGGCCTCGTCGTCCAGCGACTGCTTCTCGAGGACGGCCTCCTGGCGGCGCTCGCGGACCTCCTCGACCGCTGCCTCCAGGTCGTCGATTCGCTCGTCGACGGTCTCGCGGTCGGGGTCGTCGAGGGCCGTCTCCGAGAGCAGGTCGTCCCGGCGCTCGGTCAGTTCCTCGACGCGCCGACGGGCCTCTCGGAGGTCCTCGCCGCGGGCCTCGCGTTCGCGCTCGGTCTCGGCGATCTGGCCCTCGAGGTCCTGGACGTCCTCGCGGACCGACTCGAGTTCGTCGCGGTGTTGCTCGTGGCTCTCCAGCACCTCCCGGGCGGCCTCGAGCGTGTTCTCGGCCTCGTCGCGGTTGTCCGCGAAGCGATCGATGTCGCCCTCGACGTCGTTCAGTTCGGTCTCGAGCTCGTTCAGCCGCACTGGGAGGTCCTTCTCGGTCTTCGTCTCGATCTGCGACTCGACGCCCTCCAGGTTCCCGCGGGCGCCCGTCAGCACGTCCTCGACCCCGAGCCGGGCGTCGCTTGCCCGGTCGCGGTACTCCTCCAGTTTGCCCAGCTGCAGGAGGTCGTCGATGGTGTCTTGGCGCTCGCTCGGCGTGGCGTGAATGAGTTTGTTCACCTCGCCCTGGCGGACGTACGCGCAGTTGACGAACGCCTCGGCGTCCATCCGCAGCAGCTCTGTCACCGCGGCCTCGACGTCGCGGGCGCCCTCGTAGGTGCCGTCGGGGGCCTCCATCACGACATCGTGGGAGACGCGGTCGCCGTAGTCCTTCAGCGTGCGCTCGACGTGGTACTCGCCGTCGGCGTGGGTGAACCACAGCTCGACGACGGCCTCCTCCTCGCCGGTGGTGATGACCTCCTCGCGGGTGCCCTCCAGGGCGCTGGCGCCGTACAGCGCGAAGAAACAGGCCTCCAGCAGCGAGGACTTGCCGCTGCCGTTGACGCCGTGGACGACGGTCACGCCGCGCTCGACGTCGACGGTCGTGTCGGCGTACGGCTTGAAGTTCCGCACGCGGACGCGGTCGAACCTCACAGGTACTCCTCCATCGACGCCTGGTCCTCGGCAGCGGGGGCGTCGGAGTCCTCGGCGGCGGGGTGATCGCCGTCGTCGTCGTCGTCTCTCTCGGCCGTCTTCTCATCGTCGTCATCGTCGTCATCGTCGCGTCTGGCTTCGTCGCCCGTCTCGTCGTCCTCGCCGTCTTCCGCCGTGTCGAACGCCGCGGAGTCCTCGGCGATTTCCTCGACGCGGCGCTTGACCGCCTCGCGGACGTTCGAGTCGGCGACGTCGCCGGCCCGGACCGTCTCGTCGACGTCTCTGGCCGCCGTCGACAGTCCCAGGTCGCGGACGCGTTCGCGGACGGCCTCGTCGGGGTCGGCGAAGCTCACGTCGACGCTCCGCTCCTCCTCGACGTCTCGACGGTCGGTCACTCGGGCGATCAGCGCGCCCGCCTCGGTGGCGGCCTCCTCGATTGCCGCCGGTGCGAACGGTTCGCCGTCGCCGTCGACGGAGACGATCACGACGGCGTCGGTCAGGTCGTGTTCGAGGACGCGACTGCGCACGCGCTCGACGCCCTCACCGGGCGCCAACTCGACGTCGACGAACACGAACTCGCGGGTCGCGTCCAGTCCGCGACGGGTGATGTCGACGTCGTCGTCGAGGGTGACGATGTTGTACCCTCGGTCCTCTCGCTCGGTGGCCGAGCACCGCTCGGTCGACCCGGGGTAAGTGACCCAGGTGTCCGCGACGGTCCGGATGCCGGGTTCGTGGTTGTCCCCCAGCAGCAGGGCGTCGAAGTCGACGGTCGACCGGTCGAGCAGGTCGGCGGTGTCCCACTCGGCGTGGGCGAACGGTTCGAACAGGCCGTGGGTCACGAGCAGGTCGTGGGCGGCGTCGCTCGGTTCGAACTTGTGGTCCAGCTCCGCGCGGCGGGACTTCGGCACGTAATCCAGGCCGTACAGCGCGGCGTCGCCGAGGCGGTACGGCTCCCGGCCCAGGCGGACCGCGAGTCCGAGGTCCTCGAACAGGTCCAGCCACTGCCCGTCCCGCTTGCCCTCGTGGTTGCCGACGACGCCGAGGAAGGGGATGTCGGCGTCCGCGAGTCGGCGCAAGGCGGCGACGGTGCCCTGGAGGTCCGCCAGCCCTGGCCGACGGTCGTGGAACAGGTCCCCCGCGTGGACGACCGCGTCCACGTCGTCGGCGACGGCGTCGTCGACCACCTGCTGGAAGGCCGCGAGGAAGTCCGCGCGGCGCTCCGGCGAGTGGTACTGCCGGTAGCCGACGTGGGTGTCGCCGGTGTGGATCACCCGTGTCATGGGACCCGGTAGTGACCCCCGCTTGAAAGCCGTTCCGTGACCGCGGCGGAAGTGGTCGGCACCGTCACCGACGGTCCCGTCCCGCGTCGGCGGCGCCGTCGTCCGACGCTTCCACGTTGGCCGCCGCTCGCTCCGCCGCCGCCAGCGCGTCCAGCACCGCGGCGCCGCGGTCGGCGGTGACAGACCGGTCGGCGGCCCGCAGGCGCTCGACGGCGACACGGAGGCGTTCGCGCCCGTCGGCCCGGAGGAACGGCGCCGTCTGGTCGAGGCGAGCCGTCGCGTCGGTGGCCGCCGCGACGACAGCCGCGGGGTCCGTGCGCGGGTCTGGTCGCTCGCCCTCGCGGGCGAGTCGTTCGAGTGCGGCCTTGACCGCCGCCACGTCGTCGGTGTCGCCGTGGCGGCCGTCCGTCGTCCGTTCCTCGCCGGCGCGGGTCCCTCGCGCCGCGGTATCCCGGTCGTCTGTCACGGCGACGCTGGTCGCTCTCCGGTACAAAAGAGTGCGGGAGAGGGGCGACACGCGGTCGGTGGTGCGGACCGCTCGACGCTACGATCAGTCCAGCGTCAGGGTGTACAGTCGCTTGCGGGCGTCCGAGAAGGAGAACCGCGAGTCGACGGCGTCGTGCTCCTCCAGTCGGTTGAGGGCGTACCGAACGGTTCGGGCAGGCAGCATCGTCTCCTCGGCCAGTTGGGTCTGGCTGAGGGTGTCGTTGTACTCCAGTACCTTCGCGACGAGCTTCGCGCTGGGGGGGAGGTCCTCGACGTCCTCCCAGCTTCCGGTCGGGGTTTCGCTGGTCGTGTGCTCTGATGCGCTCATCGTACTCTGACGAACGGGATGCGGTAAGATAATATTTACTATTCCAAGATATTACTACAGGGAATTCCAATTCCGGGCGAGCGGGACCACGGCGTCGCGGCGACCGGCGGGAGACGGACCCACCTCAACCCCTCGGTCGCGGCCCCGACCGCGGCCACCCGCAGGCTTTTAAGAGACAACCCCCTACGAGATTCCAATGAGCGACACCGGCGACACAGTGGACAGCGTCGACCTCCCGTACGACGAGGAGGAGGCGTCCCAGCAGGAGAAAATCGAGGCGTTGCGCGAACGCCTCGACGTTCTCGAGAACCAGAACGAGGAGATGCGAGACAAGCTCCTCGACGCGAACGCGGAGAACAACAAGTACCAGCAGAAACTCGAGCGACTCACGCACGAGAACAAGAAACTGAAGCAGTCGCCGCTGTTCGTCGCCACGGTGCAGGAGGTGACCGACGACGGGGTCATCATCAAGCAGCACGGCAACAACCAGGAGGCCCTGACCGAGGTCACCGAAGAGACCGAGGAGGACATCGAACCGGACGACCGCGTCGCCGTGAACAACTCCCTGTCGGTCGTCAAGACCCTCTCCGACGAGACGGACGTCCGGGCCCGCGTGATGCAGGTCGACCGCAGCCCCGACGTCACCTACGCCGACATCGGCGGCCTCGAAGAGCAGATGCAGGAGGTCCGCGAGACCGTCGAGATGCCTCTCGAGAAGCCCGAGATGTTCGAGGATGTCGGCATCGACCCGCCCAGCGGCGTCCTGCTGTACGGGCCGCCGGGCACCGGCAAGACGATGCTGGCGAAGGCCGTCGCCAACGAGACCGACGCGACGTTCATCAAGATGGCCGGCTCGGAACTGGTCCACAAGTTCATCGGCGAGGGCGCGAAGCTCGTCCGTGACCTGTTCCAGGTCGCGAAGGACCACGAACCCGCCGTGATCTTCATCGACGAGATCGACGCCATCGCGTCCAAGCGCACCGAGTCGAAGACCTCCGGGGACGCGGAGGTCCAGCGGACGATGATGCAGCTGCTCGCGGAGATGGACGGCTTCGAGGACCGCGGCGAGATTCGGATCATCGCCGCCACGAACCGCTTCGACATGCTCGACCGGGCGATCCTCCGCCCCGGTCGGTTCGACCGTCTCATCGAGGTGCCCAAGCCCGACGCCGACGGCCGGGAGATCATCTTCAAGATTCACACCCGCGACATGAACGTCGACCCGTCGGTGAACTTCGCCGAACTCGCCGAGGAGTGCCCCGAGGCCTCCGGCGCGGACATCAAGGCCATCTGCACGGAGGCCGGGATGTTCGCTATTCGCGACGACCGCACGGAGATCACCACCGACGACTTCCGCGAGGCCTGGGAGAAGATTCAGGCCGAGAGCGACGAGGAGAGCGTCTCGAAGACGTTCGCCTGAGCGGTAGCTCCTTTCCTCAGGGCGACTCAGAAGACGAACGCGAACAGCGCGTACGGCACCCCGAACAGCAGGACGGTCATCGCCGCGAGGATGAGGCCGTAGCCGAGGAACGCTCCCGCTCCGCCCCGAAACGCGTCGTGGTCCAGCGCGTCGATCATGTCTCGGTGGTGCGAGCGCCCGAACTTAACCCTACCGTCACGGTCGCTCGCCGTGGCGGTCTGCTCGTCGAGCGCCACCGCTCGCACTTCCGGGCGGCTTTTGTACCGGCGGCGGGTACGGGAGCCCAATGACGAGGATCGACGTGGTCGACAACCACGGCCAGTTCACCCATCTGGAGAAGCGGGCGCTGCGGGACATGGGGGTGGACGTCGAGATGATCGACAACGACACGCCACCCGCGGAGATCGCCGCCGACGGGCTGGTTCTCTCGGGCGGCCCGTCGATGGACGACCGCGGCCGCTGCGGGGAGTACCTCGACCTGGACGTGCCGGTGCTGGGCATCTGCCTGGGCATGCAGATCATGGCCGAGGAGCTGCCGGGCGGCCGCGTCGGCGCCGGCGAGTACGGCGGCTACGCCGACGTCACCGTCGACGTCGTCGACGAGGCGGACCCGTTGATCGGATCGCTGGCGCCCGAGACGCGCGTCTGGGCCAGCCACGCCGACGAGGTGAAGGAACTCCCCGAGGGGTTCACGCTGACCGGCGAGAGCGACGTCTGCGCGGTCGAGGCGATGAGCGACCCCGGGCGAGAGCTGTACGGCGTCCAGTGGCACCCCGAGGTCGCACACACCGCCGAGGGCGAGGCCGTCTTCGAGAACTTCCTCGCGCGCTGCGAGTGATACGGGTTATTCTCGGCTTCTTCCGGAAGCATGCTTCCGGTACACTGTGAGAATAACCCGTATGATCTCCCCGGCCTCTCCGGTGGCGACCGTCCGCGAGAGACGGTCAGTATTTTACTCCGACAGGTCGAACGACCGACTATGACTGCCACCCAGGGGAACCTCGCCGGGCTCTCGCGGTACGTCGTCAGAGCGCCGCGGTGGCACACGAGTCTGACGCTCGCGCTGGTCATCGGTGCGGTGACGGGGCTGGCGGTGTTCGACAGCGGGTTCCTGCTGGAGGACCTCTCGCAGGGGGTGTTCTTCGTCGGCGTGCCGACCGTCGTCGCCAGCGTGCTGACCACGGGGATCGACCGGCAACTCGGCGGCGGGATGACCCACAACAGGTCGTCGCTGCTGGCGGTCGCCTGCGAGGTGGTCGTCGTCGTGATCCTCGGCGGCGCCGGGGTGGTCGTCCTCCTGACGGGCTTCGGCCGCAACCTCGTGTTCGACGCGTTGCTGGTCGCGCTGGCCTCCATCTTCGCGATCAGGCTGCTGGTGGTGATGGCCGTCTCCCGGCACGATCCCTGGGTCGCCGCCGTCCCGGCTAGCGTCCAGACCGTCGCCGCCGCGTTGCTGCTGTTCGTCTACACCGGGACCTTCCGGTTGCTGTCGCTGGACGGGCCGCTGCTGTCCAGACCGATCGTGAAGGCCTACGCCACCGCGTATCTCTCGCGATCCGGCGAGGTTTCGGGAGCGCCGACGGTGACGGTGTTCCCGAGCGACTTCGCGCTGCTGGCGGCGCTGTGTCTGCTGTACGGCGTCTCGGTCGTCGCGTTCCTGACGATCCTCGATCGGCCCTGGAAGCGCACGCTGGGGGTGAGTCTCCTGGACTTCGTCGGCGGGTTCATCGGCCACATCGCCGAGGGGAGCCGCGAACTGGAGGCCTTCTTCGAGGAGATCGGCGAGGAGGCCATCGTCCCGGTGACGGTGCTGGCGTTCCGTCGACCGGACGGCTCCGAGAAGGCGCAGTTCGTGCTCCCGATGATCCACCCGGGGCCGATGGGCGAGATCGGCGGCGGCAACCTCCCCCGTCGGATCGCCGAACACGCCGACGGCCTCGCGTTCCCGCCCCACGCCACCGCTGGCCACGACTTCAACCTCGTCACCGAGCACGAGGTCGAGACCCTGGTCGACACCGCCGAGAGCGCCCGCAGCGACATCGAGTTCGCCGAAACGGCGACCGAAAGCGTCCGCGTCGAGTCTGGCGACGCCACACTGCTCGGCCAGGCCTTCGGCGAGGACGCCCTGCTGGTCAACACATTCGCGCCCAACTGCGCGGACGACATCGAGTACGCGGTCGGTCTCTCGGCGGCGGCGGAGGCCCGCTCCGGGGGGTTCGACGACGTGCTGCTGGTCGACGCTCACAACTGCAACGACGGCCTCGACGGCGAGGACCTCGGCCACGTCGTTCCCGGCAGCAGCCGCTCGTTCGATATGTTCCAGGCGGCGGGCGAGACCGCCGACAGCCTCTCCGCGGCCCCGACCGGCGAGATGCGGCTGGGCACCGCCTGGACGGAGACCGACTGGGAGCCCGAGGATGGGATCGGACCGCTCGGCGTGCGCGCGGCGGTGCTGACCGTCGGCGACCAGACGACCGCCTACGTCCTCGTCGACGGCAACAACATGGAACCGGGCCTGCGTGAGCGTCTGCTCGAGGCGATCGACGACCGGATCGACCGTGCGGAGGTGATGACCACCGACACCCACATCGTCAACACGGTCGAGTCGGAGAATCAGGTTGGAGACGAGATCGACCAGGCGGCGCTGGTCGAGACCGTCTCGGCGCAGGTCGACGCGGCGCTTGCCGACCGCGAGCCCGTCGAGGCCGGGATGGCCTCCGAGCGGGCCTCCGTCACCGTGTTCGGCAACGACCGCACCGAGACGCTGGCCAGTCAGGCCAACATGGCGGTGTCGCTGGGCGGGGCGCTGGCGGTGTCGGTGACGCTGGTGGCACTGGCCATCAGCGCGCTGGTGTTCGCGGTGCGGGCCGCGTAGGCGCGGTCCTACTCCGCGAAGAGGTCGTCGACCGCCGAGCGAGCGGCGAGCGCCGCGTCGTCGGCGACCCGGTCCTCGTCGGCCCGGCCGTCGGGCGCGTCGAGGTACACGTCGACCTCCAGAATTCCGTCCTCGAAGGTGACGCTCACGTCGAAGTCTCTGACTTCGTCGACGTCGAACCGCGAGAAGATGACGTCCTCGGCCGCCGACGCGGCCGTCCGTACCACCTCGTCGTCCTCGGGCATGGTCAGGCGCCGCCGGCGCCGGGACCGCCGCCCATGCCGCCCATCGGACCGCCGCCGCCCGCGCCGCCGAGCATCTCCTGGAGTTCCTCCTGGAGCTCCTCGAACTGCTCCTGGACGCGCTCCTCCTGCTTCTCCAGGGTCTCGACGCGAATCTGCAGGTTGTCGACCTTCTCTTCGAGGTCCTCTTCGGCCTCGTCGTAGTCGGTCGCGACGAGCAGTTCGCCGACCTCGCGGTACATCTGGGTCCCCTCGTCGATCTCGTCCAGTTCGTCCAGCGCGGTCTCGGCCTCCTTGAGCTGGGTCTCGGCCTCGTTCTTCTGGACGGCGACCTGCTGTGCGGTCTCCTGCAGGTCTTGCAGTTCCTCGAGTTTCTCCTGGGCTTCGGGCGGCAAACTTCCAGCTGCCATGGTGGGATCGACGAGGCCCGGACTCAAAAACCCCCGCTTTCGAACTCGTCGGTACGCCTATCCCGCTTCGGGCGAAAGCGGGGGTATGACCACCTTCGCAGAGCGGGTGCGAGCGCTCTCCGACGACGACCGCGAGGGGCTGCTCGCCGCGGTCGCAGACCGCTTCGAGGCCGTCGATCGGGCACAGGCGCTGGTCGGGCAACGCGTCGCCGAACACGCCGCGACGCTGGAGGACAGCGAGCGGGAGTTCGACGCCCTGCTGGACGCCATCCGGTCGGACCTGGCGGCCGCCGGCGAGGACCCGACGGACCTCTCGCGGACCGACCTGATCGACGCGGCCAACGAGGGCCGGGTCAGCGACGCGACACAGACCCGCATCGAGGAGACGCTGCCGCGCCTGCGCGACTCCGCGGCGGCGGGGCAGGCGGCTTCGAGTCACGCCGACGACCTCCTTACCGAGATCACCGCCGAGAGTCGTCTGTACCGGGAGATAGCCGACCGCGCGGGCGACGGCGCCCCGACCGCCGAACTGCGCGAGGCCATCCTGGGGTTCGTCGAGGACGCCGAGCACGGACCGGAGGGCGCCACGGCCGTCGACGAGGTGCTCGCCGAAGCCGACCCGGAACACGAGGAGAGCGGCGGGCCGGACCGGCGGAGCTCGGGTCGCTGAGCGTGCGGGTCATACGGTTTCCTCTCACAGTTTGCCGGGGCCGCGACGTGGCGCGCTCCCGGGACTGAGCGAACCGCCGGTTCGCGAGGGTCGGAAGCATGCTTCCGGAAGAAGCCGAGAAGAACCCGTATCAGACGTCGACGGCGCCGCCGGTCCGCTCGGCGACGGCGACCAGCCCCGTCCACGTCGTCAGCCCCGCGCGCAGGGCGGTGAGATCGTCGCCCGCGACGGTGACGCTCAGCGTGGCGCCGTCCCGATCGACGGTCGCTGCCGAGCGGTCGCCGTCGATGTCGCCGAGCTCTGGCCGAATCGACCGCTCGACGCGGCGCGCGTGCTCGGTGGTATCGTACTCGAACGTCAGAACGGTGCGGTGCGGGCGGCCCATCGGCCCGGCGGTCACTCGATGTCGATCTCCTTGACGTCGCGGCTGCGCTCTTTCAGCAGCACGCGGTGGCCGCAGTACGGACAGCGGACGCCGCCGTACTCGTCGATTTCGACGTCGCGCTTGCAACGCGAGCACTTGTAACTCATGTCACTCCTCGTCGTCGCTGCCCAGGGCTGCGCGGATCGACCGCTGGACGGCCTTCCCGTTGGGCGTCTGGTGGCGGTAGGCGCCGCCGGTGTGCTTGTAGCCGCACTTGCCGCACTGCCAGATGCCGGTGCCCTGCCGTTCGACGCGCTCGGCGCCGCAGTCCGGGCACACCTGCTCCTCGTTCATCTCGGCCTCGATGTCGGCGACCCGCCGGCGGGCGACCCGTCCGTAGCGCGCGCCGAAGCGGCCGTCGCTGCCGACCCGGCCTCTGCGTTTGTCGCTCATGGTGTCCACCCGTACCTCCAGCGGAAGTATAAACCCTACGAGTCGTGGCCCGGCGGCGCGACCCACAGCTCGTGACACACGAGCCCCAGCGCCCCCAGCGGGCCGACCGCCGCGGCGGGCCACGTCGCCAGCGGCTGCACGCCCGCCGCGAGCGCCGCCCACAGCGCCCCCAGCGCCAGCGGTGCCAGCGCGACAACGGGGATCGCCGCGAGCACCAGATCGTAGCGGTCCATCTGGTAATGACATGTAATTAGAGGCCGAAAGATGTTGTGGGTTCGCCCTCAGGTCCAGTGGTCGTCGGCGTCGGCAGGCGTGTCGAAGTCGTGGAAGTGCTCGCCCTCCTCCTTCGTGAGGACGTTCAGCGCGGCGGCGGCGCCGTCGCCCGCGGAGATGACCGCCTGCCACTCCTCGGCGCGGACCATCGCGCCCGTCGCGTAGGCGTCGGCGACGCTGGTCTCCATCGAAACGTCCACCGAGACGGTGCCGTCGTCGCCGAACGCACAGCCGAGTTCCTCCGCGAGGTCGCGGTCGGCGCCGGTCGCGAGGATCAGGTAGTCCGCCTCGTGGGTCTCCTCGGCGTGGACGGCGAAGCCGTCGTCGGTGGTCTCGACGTCGGTCACCTCCGCCTCGACCTGCTCGGCCCCGAAGTGGTCGACCTGTTCGCGGGCGGTCTCGACGAACTCTGATCCGTCCTCGGTCTTGACTCCGAGGTAGTTGAACAGGTGTGCCTTGTGCATCCAGGTGCCGTCCGTGTCGAAGACGGTCGCATCCTGGCCGTTCTTCGCGAGGAACAGCGCGGCGGACAGCCCCGCGGGGCCGCCCCCGACGATGGCGATGTGTGCCATGTCCATTGGTAGCGCGCCCCCGCCGAAAAAGGTACGCGTCGGGGAACCTGGCCAGCCCTACGCCGGCGGCGACTCCCCGCCCTCCAGCAGTTCCTTCGTCCTGCGGTGGCGGTACCGGAACATTGGCTCGAACCCGATCCACGCCAGCGGGCCGACCGCCCGCCCCACGCCGCCGAGCGGGAGTTGGTACTCGACCCGGTCCCGGATCACGGTCGCGTCGCCGTCGGCGTGGAACGTATGGGTGTGCTCCCAGTGGGGGAACGGCCCCTCGTCCATCGTGTCGATGAAGAAGGCGCTGCCGTCGTGGTCCTCCCGGCGCTCGATGACCGACACCCAGCCGCCCCCGGGGACGACGCCAAACGGGCGCGTCGAGGTCTCGATGCGCGAGCCCTCGACGAGCACCTCGGGATCGGGTTCGCCGTCGGGCCCGTAGACGGCCTCGATCTCGAGTCCCATGAAGTCCGGCGTCAGCGCTTCCAGCCCGTCGGTCGTCGAGTGGAACGCCCAGACGCGATCCAGCGGGGCCTCGACACGGGTCTCGCGGCGATAGACAGACATGGAACTACGTTGGGGGTCACCCCTCAAAGACTCCCCGGAGACGGAACGCCTCAGCTGATCGTTGTGTGCTCGGACTCCTCGTCGAGCGCGAGATTCACCGCGATCTCGGCGTTGCGCATCGCGTACTGGGCGGTCTGCTGGAGGCCGACCAGCACCTCTCTGATCTGGAGCAACTGCTCGTTGTCCATCTCGGGGAGGTCGTCGAGGATTTCCTGTTCGCGGTCGCCGATCTCAGCGAACAGCTCTCTGACCTCGATGGTCGTGTCGTAGTCCCGTTCGACCGCGGCCTCGACGGCCAGCGCCGTGATCTCGTCGACCTGGTCGGTGAACTCCCTGATCCGGCGCATCACCGAGCCGTCGACGTCCAGCTGGCCGGAGGTCTCGATCGCGATCTCCGCGATGTCCTCGGCGTTGTCGGCGGTCAGTTCGAGGTTCTTCGCGATCGAGCGGTAGCCGACCAGGGGGAACCCGTCCTCCAGGCCGACCGCCCGCGCCAGGTTCGGGCTCTGGTAGGCCGTGAAGATCAGGCGCAACAGGAGGACGAATATCTTGTTGGCCTGCCGTTCGCGATTGAGCGCGCGCTCGGCGAGGTCGGGGTTGTCGTGGGCCAGGGCCTTGATCGCCTCGCCGCGCATCGTCCGGCCGGTCGACTCCAGCCGCTCGAGCAGGCGGTCGAGGTCGAAGTCCTCGGGATCGACCGAACACCGGATCGCGATGCTCTCGGGCGTCTCCTCGATGACGCCCAGCCCCATCAGTTGGCTCTCGGCGCGGTAGACGGCGTTGATCTGTTCGGAGGTCAGCGCCCCCTCGGACTGCTCGATGCGGATCACCCGCCGCCCGAGAACGTACTGGGCGACGATGGCCCGTTCGACGGCGTCGGCGTCGAGTTCGTCGGTGTAGATAACCGCTTCGGACTCCTCGTCGCCGGCGGACTCGGGCATCACCGTCAGCGGCCCCTTGCCGGACAGCCGCAGGGACACCTCGTCGCCCTTCTCCACGTCGTGCTCGCTGGCCCACTCCGCCGGTAGCGTCATCGCCAGCGTCGAGGGACCGAGCCGCTGGACCTTGCGCGTCTCCATGGAGGCCGTACGGCCGGGGTGACCTTAATGGTCACTATACGTCCACCCCCTGCGGCGGCAATGTCAATACGTCCTAGATTGGCGTCCGGCCGATCAGACGACCTTCATCAGTCGGCGCTCGTAGCGACCCACCCGGACCTGCTGCCACCCGTGCAACTCCTCGTTGACCGCCTCGTCGTCGGTGTCGACCCGGAGGACGCCGACGTCGTCCAGTTTCGACGTCGACGCGACGACGACCACCTCCGAGCGACGGATCACCGCGGGCGAGATTTGGTGGTTACCTCGGCCGAACACCATCCCCTGGCCGCCGATGGGCGAGACGACGACGACGTTGTCCTCGCCAAGCGCCGCCAGAATCTCGGCCTCGCTCCCGTCCCGGACCAGCACCTCGCCGTCCCGCCAGACGTCGACGCCAAGCGGCGACGGCTCGAACCCCAGTTCGCGCTTGATGGCGCCGACGGTGCTGCCGGGCCCGAGGACGTACGTCGCCTCGGGGCGGACATCGGCGGCGACGCCGGCCGCCAGCGCCTCGACGGTGCCGCCACCGACCTGCTTGCTCGACTGGAGGCCGTCCGCAACGGGCACTCGCACGACGGCCTGCAGCTCGGTGTGGACCTCGCCGCCCCGGTAGGCGTCCTCGTCGATGTCGTTGACCTCGCGGCGCTCGACGCGGTCGTAGGTCGCGGCGATCCGGCCGGCGTCCTCCGGGGTCACGCCGAACACCGACGAGTACACCTTCACGCCGGCCGGGACGCCCAGCATCGGCGTGTCGGCGCCTGCGATGGCCTCGGCGACGTCGACGGCGGTGCCGTCGCCGCCGACGAACAGCACGAGGTCGACCTCGCGCTCGACGAACGCGGCGACCGCCGTGGCGGTGTCGTCGGCCCCCGTCTCGGCGGGCGGGTCCGTGACGACCGTCGGGTCCAGCCCCGCGGTGCGGGCCGCCGTCTCGCCCATCTCGCCACCCGCCGCGAACACGTCGGCGTCGGCGGCGCGTTCGGCGAACGCCGCCAGCGCTCGCTCGGCGCGTTCTGGCGCGCGAGGCTCCGCGCCGCGCTCGCGCGCCTCCGCGACCTTCCCGTCCGTTCCCTTCAGCCCGACCCGCCCGCCCATCCCCGCGATCGGGTTCACGACCACTCCGAGGCGCATGCCCGTCGATTGGACCGCCCCGCCGAAAAGCGGTGGGACTCCGGGCAGTCAGTAGTCGCCGAGCACGCCCAGTCGTCGGGCCCGATCGGTCGTGACCTGGAAAACGAGATACCCCAGCCCGAGGTACCCGACCGCGACCCCGACGAGAGCCCCCAGGTCCACCAGGGGGAACTCCCACAGGCGGGTGCCGTCGATCATCGCGCGCTGGAGCAGGTCGCTGCCGTGCGCCAGCGGCAGCAGGCGGACCCACCAGCCGAGGCCGAACTCGGGCGCCGAGATCAGGAGGATGAACCCGAACTGCAGGAGGTTCAGCCAGTTGCCGATGCGCTTGTACAGGACGGTGATCCCGCCGGCGGCAAAGCCCAGCCCGAGCACCGAGACGATCGAAAGCGTCGCGACTGCCACGATGGTGACGACGTTCAACTGGAGGACCACGCCGGTCAGCAGCAGCATCACGGCCAGCACGACCGTCGAGATGAGGAACGTGCGGACCACCTTCGCGGCGCCTTTCAGCAGCGCGACCGGCGCGAACCCGAAGGGGGTCATGATGTGGCGTTCCAGCGTTCCCCACTGGACCTCGCTGCCGATGTCGTTGGACACCGACTGGTAGGCGCCGACCGACAGCGTCCACAGGAAGTAGCCGACGACGATCCCCTCGATGGTGTCGGTCAGGGCGCGTCCGGCGATCATCTGGCCGCCGTAGAACAGCAGCGCGAAGAAGATCAGCGTGAAGACGATCCCACCGAGGGCGTTGGCGGGGTACCGGACGAAGACGAGGTACTCGCGGTACAGCACCGCCTTCGACAGGTGGAGGTAGCCCGCGCGCTTCGGGTCCTCGGCGGTCGTCGCCGCGGCGACGCCGGACTCGCTGACGCCGCCGTCGGGAGCCGGCCCGTCGCCGCTCATCGCTCGTCACCGCCCGTCAGTTCCACGAACGCCTCCTCCAGGTCCGGTTCGACGGTGTCGACAGCTTCCAGCGTGACCCCGCGCTCGCGCAGCGTCGCCGTCAACTCGTAGAAGGCGTCGCTGTCGGCGGCGACCTCGACCCGCGTGCTGTCGCCGTACTCCCTGACCTCGACGACGTCGAAGCGCTCGCGCAGGGTCTCCAGGGTCGCGGCGTCGAAGTCCGGGCTGGTGATTCGGTACCCGCGGGTGTCGAAGCTGCGCAGCAGTTCCGTCACGGTGTCGTCGGCGACGATGCGCCCGTCGTGCATGATGATCACGCGATCGCAGACGTCCTCGATGACGTCCATGTCGTGACTGCTGAGGACGACGGTCAGGTCGCGCTCGTCGACGATCCGGCGCAGTTCCTCCCGCAGCGTCAGCGAACTCTCGACGTCGAGACCGAGCGTCGGTTCGTCGAGGAAGACGACGTCGGCGCCGCCGGCGAGGACGCTCGCCAGCGACACCTTCTGTTTCATCCCTCGGGAGAGGTCCCGTACCGCCTCGTCGGCCCTGTCGGCCAGGTCCAGCTTCTCCAGCAGGCGGTCGTGGCGCTCGGTGACCGAGTCGGGGTCGACACCGCCGATGGTCGCGAAGTAGCGGAGGTTCTCCCGGACGGTCAGCCGCCAGTAGTCGTTGCGCGCGCCCTCCAGCATCGCGTCGACCTGGGCGTAGGCGGTCCTGGGGTCGTCGTAGACGTCGACGCCGCCGATACGGACCGTCCCGGCGTCGGGCAGCACCATCCCCAGGATGGACTTGATCGTCGTCGTCTTGCCGGCGCCGTTGGGGCCGAGCAGCCCCACCACCGAGCCGGGCTCGACGGCGAAGGAGATGTCGTCGACGGCGGTGACGGCGTCCTCGCCGCTCCCGAACCGCTTGGACAGCCCCTCGACGGCGAGCGCCGGTGTCTCGTCGGCGTCGGCTCGCCCGGCCGCATCCTGGCGTGCCTGCCGATCGGTCGTCGCGGATTCCGGGGTTCTCATCGACTACCGTTGGGCCGTCCCGTGCAAAAAACCGTCCGGTCGTGCCCGTGGGCGCGGACTCGGGTCGCCCTCGCTGGCGCTCACGTCAGTTCGGTCTCGAGTCGCGTCCGCAGGTTCTCCAAGGTCGTCCGCAGTTCCCGCTCGTTGTACCGCTCAACGAACGGCTCCGCCAGGCGGTCGATCACCGGCACGGGGAGGTCGTACGTCGTGGCGTAGGTGACCCGCGTCCCGCCGTCGACGGACTCGAACGTCCACATGATCTCGCCCGTCAAATCGCCGGTCATCTCCCAGCGAACCCGAGATTCGGGTTCGTACTCGACGGCCTCGATTTCGCCATCGAGGTCGACGCCACCCATCGTGTAGGTGTACGCGACCCGCTTGCCGCCGTTCGGGAGTTCGTCGAGCGGCTCCGAGCGGGTCAGACTCGGCGTGATCTCCACCTGGTTCTCCGGACGGTCCATGTACCCGAACACCGCTTCGACTGGGGCGTCGACCGTGGTGGTGGCGCTGGCTTCGACCATCGGTGTGTGGGACTTGGATTCGCGGGATTGTCTATCTTGTCCGGACGCCGGCCAGAACCACGTCCACGCACCTGTCGCTGCTCGGAACAGCCCGAGGCCGTCGAGTGGGAGTACCGCCACGTCGTCCGGATCGAGTTTGTCACAAACCACCGTGCACCGAACAAGATTTATTACGAACCGCGAACAATTATCAGACTGGATACGAGGTGAGAACCATGCCCCTTCCGACCAGCCCGACCGACAACTGGATGCAGGGGATGGACTTCCCCTCCCGACTCTTCGGCGACCGACGCAGCGACTACGAACTGTACGAGGAAGACGGCGAGTTCACCCTCTCCGTCGAACTGCCGGGGTTCGACCGCGAGGAGATCGACCTCGCGTGGGACGAGGGCATCCTCAACGTCGCCGCCGAACACGTCGACGAGGACCGCGGCCAGCAGAAGACCTACCACCGCCGGTTCAGGTTCCCGAAGGATGTCGACGACGACGCCATCTCGGCGTCGTACACCAACGGCGTCCTCGAGGTGACCCTCCCGCTGCGGGAGGAGACGGCGGCCCGGGGCAAGACGATCCCGATCGAGAGCTGATCGGGACGACCCGCGCCGCTCGCGGCGTGACCTCGTCCTCGCAACCGTCGAATCGCCCTCGAAAGAGGTAAGCCGCCGTCGTCAGAACGGTGGTCCATGAGCGTACTCCTGTCGACGTCGCTGCCGACGACACCGATCAGCGTCGCCGTCCTCGCCGGAGCGCTGCTGCTGACCGGCGCGTGGCTCGCGAAACTGTACTCGTAGCGACGCCTACTCCTCGGGCGAGACCACCCGCTCGCGGAGCCACGCCGCCGCCTCGGCGACGCTGGCCTCGTCCTCGCCGTCGACGGTCACGCGGACCGCGTCGCCGGGGTAACTGCCGATGGTGACGGGGTAGCGCTTCCGCAGTGTCTCAATTCGTTCGAGCAGCGCGCTCTCCGGTTCGTCGGCCAGGACCACCTCGCGGTGGGTCTGCACGCCCTCGAACTCCTCGGCGACGGACTCGAACATCCCCCGCATCTCCGCTGGCACTCCCGGCAACACGTAGATCGACTCGACCTCACAGCCCGGCGCGACGCCGACATCGTTGTGCAGCGGGCGGGCGCCCGCCGGGAGGTCGGCGGTCCCCTCGGCGAGGTCCTGGCGGGCGTACCCGCCCTCGTCGACGATCCAGTCCAGCGCGGCCTCGTTCTCGACGAGGTCGACGCCGACCGCCGCCGCGACCGCCGCCATCGTCACGTCGTCGTGGGTCGGCCCGATGCCGCCGCTGACCAGCACCGCGTCGTAGTCGGCGCGGGCCTCGTTGACGACGCGAGCGATGTCCTCGACTCGGTCGGGGACCGTGACGATGCGCTCGACGTCGACGCCGCGCTCGGTCAGCCGCGAACACAGCCATGTGGCGTTCGTGTTCTCCGTGTCCCCGGCGAGCAACTCGTCGCCGACCGTGACCACCGCGACGCGCATGTCTGATCGTTTGGGTGGCCGGTCATAAAGTTCGCGCCATCGGGGCGACTGGGGCGGCCGCGCGGTTCCGGGGCGGTTTTCTACCCGGGATTCGAACGCCTCGCCAATGGACGACGAACTTCGCGAGCGCGTCGAGGCGGAGGCGGAGAAGCACGCGCTGCTGAACGCGGTCAAGCACGGTAGCGATCCGGAGGTCGGTGCGGTGATGGGCCCGCTGATGGGCGACAACCCCGACTTCCGCGAGCACAGCGACGAGGTGCCCGGCGTGGTCGGCGGGGTCGTCGCCGAAATCGGCGGGATGGACGACGACGAGCGACGCGCGCGCCTGGAGGAGCTCGCCCCGGAGGAGCTCGCCGAGATGGAGGCCGACGACGAGGAAGAGGAGGGGCCGCTGCCCGACCTCCCGAACGCCGACGAGTACGAGCAGGTGCGGATGCGCTGTGCGCCCAATCCGAATGGCCCGTGGCACATCGGCAACGCCCGGATGCCCGCGGTCATCGGGACGTACAAGGAGATGTACGACGGCTGGATGCTCGTCCGCTTCGACGACACCGACCCCGAGACAAAGCGGCCGGACCTGGACGCCTACGACCAGATTCTCGACGCCGTCGACTACCTCGGATTCGAACCGGACGAGGTGATCCGGGCGAGCGACCGCCTGGACCTGTACTACGAGCAGGCTCGCGAACTGATCGACGCCGGGGGCGCCTACACCTGCTCGTGTCCCCAGGCGGAGTTCTCCGAGTTGAAGAACGACGCCGAGCCCTGCCCGCACCGCGACAAGGACCGCGAGACGGTCCACGAGGAGTTCGACCGGATGGTCGAGGGCGACTACGAGGCCGGCGAGATGGTCTTACGCGTGCGCACCGACATCGAACACAAGAACCCCGCACTGCGCGACTGGGTCGCCTTCCGCATGATCGACACGCCCCACCCCCGCGAGGAAGCCAGCGAGTACCGTTGCTGGCCGATGCTGGACTTCCAGTCCGGCGTCGACGACCACGAGACCGGGGTCACGCACATCATCCGCGGCATCGACCTCCAGGACTCCGCGAAGCGCCAGCGGTTCGTCTACGACTACTTCGACTGGGAGTACCCCGAGGTCGTCCACTGGGGTCACGTCCAACTCGACGCCTACGACGTCTCGATGTCCACCTCGACCATCAAGGCGCTGATCGACGAGGGTGAACTCGACGGCTGGGACGACCCGCGCGCGCCGACGGTCGCGAGTCTGCGCCGGCGAGGTATCCGCGGCGACGCCATCGTGGATGCTCTGGTCGAACTGGGCACCTCCACCACCGACGTCGACCTCGCGATGGACTCGGTGTACGCCAAGAACCGCGAACTCGTCGACCCCGAGGCCGATCGCTACTTCGCCGTCCGCGACCCCGTCGAGGTGCCGCTGTCTGGCGGCCCCGACGCCGCCGAAGTTCCGCGCCACCCCGAGGAGGATCGCGGCGAGCGGGTGGTGCCGACCGGCGACAGCGTGCTGATCGAGGCCGAGGACCGACCGGGCCACGGCGAGCGCGTCTGGCTGAAGGGGCTGGGCTGTGTCGAACACGTCCGGGACGCCTTCCAGTTCACCGGCGAGGACATCCAGGTCGTCCGCGAGGAGGGCGTCGACGTGATCCACTGGGTGCCCGCCGCCGAGAACGTCCCCGTCGAGATTCGGACGATGGACGGCGTCGCGGAGGCCAGCGCGGAGCCGGCGTTCTCGGTGACCGACGTCGACGAGGTGGTGCAGTTCGAGCGCTACGGGTTCGTCCGTGTCGACGACGACGAGTCCGTGCCACGCGTGGTCTACTACACCCACCCCTGATCCGAACCCCCCTCCTTCCTCCTCGGGCGATTCTCGGCGTGCGGTAACTGGCCACATACTCTTAAGTCCCCGCCCCGGCAAGATTCACCTGAGATGGCAATCGATCCGAACTTCGAAGAGAACCGAGAGAAGGCGGAGGACCACGACGGCCATGCCGTCTGGGGCCCCGTCGACGAACCCGAACAGCTGGGCATCCACGGCACGCACGTCGCCGTGGACTTCGACATCTGCATCGCCGACGGCGCGTGTCTGGAAGACTGCCCCGTCGACGTGTTCGAGTGGGTGGACTCCCCCGATCACCCGGAGAGCGAACTGAAGGCCGACCCCGCCCACGAGGAGCAGTGCATCGACTGCATGCTGTGCGTGGACGTCTGTCCGGTCGACGCCATCGACGTCGACGCCGGGCGGGCGGGGAGAATCTGAGGTGAGCGACGTGCGCTCGGTCGTACTCACCAAGGGCGTTCCCGACTTCCGAGAGGGGCAGGTCTCGTTCGACGAGGACGGCCACCTCGAGCGCGGGAAGACGCCGACGGTGATGAACCCGAACGACGAACACGCCGTGCGAGCGGCGCTGCAGACGAAGGTCCGCAACGGCGGCGACGTGGGGGTGATGAGCATGGGGCCGCCCGGCTACAAAGACGTCCTCCGAGAGGCCATGGAGTCGGTGTACGCCGACGACCTGTTCCTCCTGAGCGACCGCGAGATGGCCGCCGCCGACACCTGGGCGACGGCGATCACCCTCGCCACGGGGCTGAAGAAGATGGACGAGACTCCCGACCTGGTGTTCGCGGGGTTCAAGACGGCCGACGGCGAGACCGGCCACACCGGGCCACAGACGAACTGGTGTCTCGACTGGCCGATCGTCACGCACGTCATCTCGCTGGACGTCGACGAGGAGGCCGAGACCCTGCGCGCGAAACGACTCGTCGAGGGCGACGTCGAGGAGATCGAGACCGTGGAGGTCGACCTTCCGGCGTTCGTCGTCACGGACCCGGACTTCGAACCGACCTACCGGAAGGCCGCGCACCGACTGCGTCGGAAAGAACTGCGCGAGCAGACCCAGGAGCGCGCTGCGGACTTCGAGGATCACCTCACCGTCTGGGACCACGAGGACCTCAACCTCGACCCGGACTTCATCGGACTCGACGGGTCGCCGACCATCGTCGCGGGCGTCGACCCCATCCCGAAGGCGCCCTCGGAGCGCGAGGCGACCGAGATAGACCCCGACGACCCCGAGGAGATGGGACAGGTCGTCGAGGAGATGACGCCGTTCCTGGCAGGTGACTGACCGTGACCGACTTCGACCCATCCGAGTACACGATCGCGGAACTGGGACCGGAGATCAAGGACATCGAGGACCGCGAGAAACTGGAGGCGATCCTCGAGGCCGAGAAAGCGGGGGAGGATCGCCAGGGTGCGACCACCCTCATCGAGAGTCGCATCGAGAAGTTCTCCGAGGACGACGAGGACGACGACGAGTCGTTCGACGTCACCGAGGCGAGCCCGGCGGACGTCGGCAACTACGTCTCGGACGTCGACGACGTCGAGCAGCTGGAGGCGCTGATCGAAGCAGAGGAAGCGGGCGAGGACCGTGGCTCGGTCAAGCGGTTGATCAACAACCGCATCGACTCCGTGCAAGGTAGCGCGGAACGCGACGGGGAACCCGCAGAGCAGCTGTCTCCCGAGGAGAAACATCCGAACCTCGACCACCCGACAGAGGACAAGCAGTACGTCTACACCGCCTCGGGGGAGCGCTACCGGGACATGTGGGTGTACTGCGAGACCCAGCGCGGCGACCTCGTCGACGTCTCGCGGGAGATGCTCGGCAAGGCCCGCGAACTGATGGACGGGTACAACGAGGACTACGACGAGGACGAGTCGGTCGTCGCGGTGTTGATCGGCGACGACGTCGAGGCCCACGTCGACGAGGCGATCGAACTGGGCGCCGACCGCGTCGTCTACCGCGAACACGAGGACCTGTCTCGGTTCCGCCTGAAGCCGTACACCGAGGTGTTCTGTGACATGGCCCGAGGGGGCGAGGGTACCCTCAGCGACGACGACTGGCACGACTACCGCGAACCGCGGTACGTGCTGTTCCCGGCGACGAACAACGGCCGGGACCTCTCGGCGACGGTCCAGGCCGAACTCGACAGCGGCCTCGCCAGCGACTGTTCCGGACTCTACATCGAGAACACGGTCATCTCGAACCCGGCGAAGGTGGGTGAGGCCGGGGACAAGCGGGAGTTCGAGCGGGTGTTGCACATGAAGCGCCCGGACTTCTCGGGGTTCGAGTACTCGACGATCCTCAGCCTCGACAAGCCCCATCGGGACTTCCACCCGCAGGGCGGCTCGGTCATCCCGGGCAGCTTCGAGATTCCCGACCCCGACCCCGAGCGGGAGGGCGAGGTGATCGAGCACACCCTCGAGATCGAGCCCGACTGGTTGAACGTCACCGTCGAAGACCACGACGTGCTGGAAGGCGGCGTCGACCTCACCGGCAACGACGTGGTGGTGGCGATGGGCCGGGGCATCGGCGACGACCCCACCCGCGGCATGGAGCTGGGGATCGAACTCGCCGACCAGTTCGCGGAGAGCGACGTCGGCGTGACCCGCGGCATCGTCACCGGGTCGTACAACTTCGACGGCCACGTCGAGCGCTACACCCGTGAGGAGCGCCAGATCGGGGAGACCGGTCAGGAGATCGAACCGGACCTGTACATCGCCGCGGGCATCTCCGGGGCGGTCCAGCACAAGGTCGGCTGCGACGAGGCCGACACCATCGTCGCGATCAACACCGACCCGGACTCGCGAATCTACGACTGGTGTGACTACTTCGTCGAGGGTGACCTCTTCGAGGTGCTGCCCCGCCTCGTCGACGCGGCCGAGGCGGGCGAACTGGACGCAGAGACGCTGACAGCGGACGACTGACAATGGACGACTACGAACACTACGAGGCGGTCGTCGTCGGCGCCGGACCCGGCGGCGCGGCGGCCGCCGCACGACTGGCCGAACAGGGCGTCGAGACGCTGGTACTGGAGCGTGGCGTGGATGCGGGGTCGAAGAACGTCTCCGGCGGGTTGCTGTACGCCGAGGAGTCGTCGCCGTACACCATCGACGACCTGTTCCCGGGGATCAGAGACGCCACCGAGCGGCCAGTGACCGACCACTACATCCACAACATCGCCGGCGAGAAGGTCAAGACGTTCGACCTCTCGGGGGTCCACCACGACGACACGGAGTGGTGTGACGCGGTGTTGCGCGGGTCGATGGACTCCTGGCTGGCCCGCCGGGTCCACGAGAAGTGTCAGGAGACCGGCGGCGGACTGCTGACCGGGGTCCACGTCGACGGGCTGTTGCGCGAGGACGGCGAGATCGTCGGCGTCACCTGCGAGGAGCTCGACCCGATCAGGGCCGATTTCGTCGTGGCCGCCGACGGCGTCAACAGCGAACTCGCACGGGACGCCGGCCTGATGGACTGGGAGGAGCCCGACGAGTGGTTCCAGGGCGTCAAGGCCGTCATCGAGGCTCCGGACATCGAGGAGCGGTTCGACGTCGACGAGGATCAGGGCGTCGCACACCTGTTCTCGGGGGACCTGTTCGACGGGGTCCGCGGCGGCGGGTTCCTGTACACCAATCGCGAGACGCTGTCGATCGGGACCGTGTTCCACCTCGACAGCATCCAGCGCCAGCGCGCGGAACCGCACGAACTGCTGGACGCGCTGCTGACCCATCCCCTGCTCGCGCAGTGGCTGGGCGACGAGTACCGCGAACTGGAGTACAGCGCGAAGCTCGTCCCGGACTCGAAGAAGGTGGCGCTGCGCAAGCCCTACCGCGGGCGGCTGGCCCTGGTGGGTGACGCGGCGGGCCAGATGCAGGCGCAGGGCCCGATCATCAAGGGGATGAACCACGCGGTGACGGCCGGTGCGCTGGCGGCCGACGCCTTCGTCGCCCAGCGCGACCGCAGCGACGGCGTCAGCCCCGGCGAGCGCTACGCGGACTACCTCGAGGAGTACGGGGTGATGAAGAAGCTTCGCCCGCGTCGGTACGAGGTCGCGCGGACGCTTGGCGAGAACGGTGCGGTCACGAGCGCGGCCGAGACGGTGCTGAACTCCGGGCTCGGGACGGTCGCGCTGAAGGCGCCGGGGGTCGAGCGCGCCCTGAAGTGGGCGTACAACTCGCCGCTGATGCTGTCGGTGCTGCCCGACACGCGGACGCCGTACGTCACGCTGCCGACCCGCATCGGCGAGACGATGGGGACGCCGGTGCGCGAACGCAACGATATCGAACCCCCGAGCCTGGAGGAGCGCATCGGCGATCTCACCTACGACACCGACGTCGGCAACCCCCACATCGAGGTTCGCGACGACTCGTGGGCCGCCAGCGGCACGGCGGTCACCGCCTGCCCGGTCAGCGCGGAGGGCTTCGGCGGGGGCTGCTACCGCGAGGAGACCGTCCAGTCCAACGGCCACGAGGAGCGTGTCGTGAGTCTGGACACCCAGCCCTGCGTCGAGTGTGGCACCTGCGCCGTGGTCGCCGACACGAACTGGGAACACCCCCGCGGTGGCAAGGGCGTCGAGTTCGAGCAGGGGTGAGACCGTGTCGGAGACCGGGGGTGGCCTGTCGTTCGCCGACCGCATCGCCCGTCTCGAACGGCGGGTCCGCGAGGAGCGGGCGGCGTTCGACGAGCCCGACGAGCCCGAGGAGCGCGCCCGGCGCTACCTCCGGGAGGGCGTCGGCCCGGCCGTCGCGGTCTACTGCGAGTCCCACACGGGCGGCGATCCGGCGGTGACCGGGGCGGACCTGGAGCGACTCCAGGACGTCTTCGACGACTGGCTCGACCTGTACGCCCGCTGTTACGGCGTCGACCTCGCGGGATCGTACCCCATCCGCACCGCCGCCGAACTGCTCGTCGACACGCACGACGTCGTCGACGTGGCGACCGTGCTGACGGGCATTCCGGAGCGCTAGGTCGAGCGCCGTCGCGGTTCGAAGATTACACACTGTCTTTTTGTGCGTCGACAGAAGAGTCGAATACAAGATGGAGTCGTTGCTGTTGTTGCCGGTCGTGATCGTCGTGGCGACGTCGTGTGCGGGGCTGTTCGCCGTCGCACTCGCGTGGTACAGGCACCCCGACACTCCGACCGAACGCCAGCAGGTCGACGGTGGTGCCAGACTGGTCGGCATCGTGATCGCCATCGCGGGCTTCCTCCTGCTCGGGATCGACGACGCCCTCGTCCGCGCAGTCCCGGGTGCGACGCTCCCATCGATCGACCGACTGTTCCTGGGGGTGTTCGCCGCGCTCGCCGTGTCGCTGCCGGTGCTCAGGGCTCCGGCGGTGGTGCGACGGACGGTCTCGGACGACGAGCCGCTGGCCGAGGTGCTGGTGGACGTCGCGAGCGGAACCGTCCCGCTGGGTCTGCTCGCCCTGCTGAGCGTGCTCGCCCTGATCGTCGGGGCGAAGTCGGCGTTCCCGCCGGTCGTGGCGCTCGTTCCGCCGGTGGCGGCGTTCGCGTTCAGCGCAGTTACCGGTCGCGTCGCCGTCGCCCAGCGGACGACGCTCCCGCTGTCGGCGGCGGCGACCGACGCCGTCGAGCGAGCCATCGAGCGGACCGGATTCGACCCGGACCGCGTGCACCTCGTCGAGGACGACAGCGAGCGGCTGTGGCGACCGTTCACGGGGGGTATCGGCCCGTTCTCGCGGGTGTTCGTGCCGCTGTCGTCGTTCGAGCGCTACGACGACGACGTTCTGGAGACGTTGCTGGTGCTCATCACCCAGAAGACCCGGTTCCGCTACTATCGGATTCTCACCGGCTGGGGAGCGGTCGGCGTCGCGTTCGCGCTCCTGTTCGGTGGTGACTTCGTCTCGACGACGATCCTCGGCGTCGGCTTCCTCGCGCTGTTAGTTGCCGTCCCCGCGGCGGTGTGGGGCGGGCGACGGCTCGTGTTCCGCAACGACGCCCGGGCCGCGGAGACCGTCGGTACCGACCGCCTCGTCGACGCCTTCGTCGCCCAGGACGAGCAACGGGGCGGCGATTCGCCGTCGACGCTGGCGCTGTTGCTCAGGATGACGCCGTCCATCGAGGAGCGGGTCGCCAATCTGGGCGGCGACGTGTCACGGCTCCCGTCGAGCGACGCTGGGCAGGCGCCGACGCCGGGCCAGGGCAGGCAGCCGCAGGACGCCCCTCGGCAGGCACGACAGCAGGGAACCGAGCACCGGGGAGGGCGTCGGAACCAGCACCCCCCTGGAGCGGGACAGCCCGCGGGCGGCCGACCTCCGTCCGATCCCCCGGGACACCCGGAGGGAGAACGACAGGGTGGTCGCCGGCACGGCGCCGCGGCGTCGCGGGACGCGCCCGGGCGTCAGCCGCGCCAGGGGTCGCCACCACGCGATCCGGGAGACGGACAGCAGCGGGCTGCACCACCTCGCGACCCTCAGCGCCGCGAGTCACCGCCACCAGCGGAGTGGGAGTCCGAATCGCGGGATGAGCCGTCCTGGGGCCGTCGTGAGGGCGACGGGCGGCGACGAGCGCCGGCAGACGACGATCGCGACGAGGCGCAGTGGTAGCGACCTCGGGTTCGTCGCCGAACGCTGCGCGAACGACCGCGATGCGTCGTCACCGAGGACCGACACGTCGGGCGATGAGCAGGCGACGTGTTTTAGGCTTCCCAAAATAATTTTCTCCAGTTTAGAAATATATTTCCGCACTCGCCGGCGAGTTTCACGCATGGTCGAACTCGGCGCGCTCGGGTTCGTGTTCGTCGCGGGGTTGGTCACGGCGCTGGCGACGGGGCTAGGGGCGCTTCCCTTCTTCTTCGTCGCCGAAATCCCAGACCGGTGGACGGTCGTCCTCTGGGGGTTCTCCTCGGGGATCATGGTCGCCGCGTCGCTGTTCGGGCTGGTCACCGAGGGGTTGCAGGCCGGCACCGACGCCGTCGCGGGCGTCCCCGCCGAGGCGACGCTCGTGATCGGTGCGGTGTCCGGCGCGGCGCTGGTGGTGGTCTCTCACGATGTCCTCGAGGCGACCGAGGTCGACCCCAAGGCGTACGAGGCCGCCGACTTCCGGAAGCTCGTGTTGATCCTCGGCGTCCTGACCGTCCACAGTTTCCCCGAAGGCGTCGCCGTCGGCGTCTCGTTCGCCGACCTGGGGCTCGACGGCGGCCTCCAGCTGCTGGGGCTGTCCGTGCCGCTGCTGGCGGTGTTCATGACCGTCGCCATCTCGATACACAACGTCCCCGAGGGAACGGCCATCTCGATCCCGCTCCGAGAGATGGGCGTCGGCGAGGGGCGGATGGTGTGGTGGGCGGTGTTCTCCAGTCTCCCCCAGCCGATCGGCGCCGTGCTGGCGTTCTACTTCGTCCGCATCGCACGGGACCTCCTCCCGTTCGGGTTCGGGTTCGCCGCGGGGGCGATGGTGTACCTCGTGGCGACCGAGTTCCTCCCCGAGGGGCTCGCGGCGGGAGCGGACCTGCCGGGCGGTGGCTGGCGGGAACTTCTCGGCGGGATCGTCGCCGGCGGCCTGTTGATGCTCCCGCTGGCGTTCGTGCAAGTCTGAGGGGGGTGGTCCCGGCGATCCGTCTCGTCGGCAAGCACCTTTTTGTAGGTCCGATGCCATCGAATGGTACATGGCACGCGGATCGTCGGCGGTGGATGCCTCCGTGCTCGTCGAGGATCGTCGCGACGAGCCGATCACCGTGCTCCACGTCGACGACGAACCGGGGTTCTCCGACATGGTCGGTGCGCACCTCAAGCGCTGTGACGATCGGTTCTCCGTGCTGTCAGAGACCCAGGCGGCGGTGGCCCTGGACCGTTTCGAGGAGGGCGCCGTCGACTGCATCGTCAGTGACTACGATATGCCCGAGATGAACGGGCTGCAGCTGCTCGAACGGGTCCGCTCGGTGTCACCGGACCTGCCGTTCGTCCTGTTCACCGGGAAGGGCAGCGAGGAGATCGCCAGCGACGCCATCTCCGCCGGCGTCACCGACTACCTGCGGAAGGGGTCCGGGACGGACCAGTACGATGTCCTGGCGAACCGCATCCGCAACGCGGTCGAACGCCACCGGGCGATCCGGGCGCTCGAACGCGCCGAGACGCGGTACCGGCGGCTGGTCGAGCAGAACATCACCGGCATCTACATCCTCCAGAACGGGTTCATCGAGTACGTCAACCCTCGCGGTGCGGAGGTGTTCGGGTACGAACAGGCCGAACTGCTGGGGCGGCCGGTGCTGGACGTCGTCGCCCCCGAAGAACACGAGCGACTCGAGGAGAATCTCCGCCGTCGCGAGACCGGCGAGGTCGAGGAGCTCAACTACGAACTGACCGGCGTCCGCAAGGATGGCTCGCGGTTCGACTTCGAGGTCCACAGCGGGCGCATCCAGTTCCGAGGGGAGACGGCCATCCTCGGGAGCCTCGTCGAACACGAGGGGTGAGCGACGCCGCGTCGCCAGGGTTAAGACGAGCCTCGTCGTCCCCCCGACAAATGGAGCAGTATCAGACCCTCGTCGACGGCGTGCTCCGGGAGGGGACGTACAAGCCCAACCGCACGGGCGTCGACACCGTCGCCGCGTTCAGCCGCGGGTACGAGATCGACCTCGCGGAGGGGTTCCCGCTGCTGACGACGAAGGACCTCTCGGGGTACCGCTGGAACTCGCTGATCCACGAACTGCTGTGGTACCTCTCCGGGGAGGAGCACGTCCGCAACCTGCGCGAGGAGACGGCCATCTGGGACGCGTGGGCCGACGAGGAGGGCCGTCTCGACACCGCCTACGGCCGGTTCTGGCGCCGGTTCCCGATCCCCGACGAGAGTGACCGCCTGCCGGGCGAGAGCTGGCCCCAAGACGCCCACCGATGGGTGAACGACGAGGGCACGTTCGACCAGATCGCGTACGTGATCGACGAACTCCGGGACAACCCCACCTCGCGGCGGCTCGTGGTCAACGCGTGGCATCCCGCAAACGCCGCCGTCTCGACGCTGCCGCCGTGTCACTACACGTTCGTGTTCAACGTGCAGGGCGACCGCCTGCACACCCACCTCACCCAGCGCTCGGGCGACGTGGCGCTGGGCGTGCCGTTCAACATCGCGGCGTACTCGATCCTGACACACGTCATCGCCGGCCAGACTCGGTTCGACCCCGGGCGATTCTCCCACACCATCGTCGACGCGCACGTCTACTGCGGCCAGGGCAACCGCGGCGCCTGGTACGCCGACAACCTCTCGGAACTCCAGTCGCGACTGGCCGATGTCGACGACCGGGAGGAGTACCGCGAGGTGCGCGACTGGGTCGAGGACACGGCACCCGAGGAAGCGGAGGCGGGCTACGACCACGTCCCCGGCCTGCTGGAGCAGTGTGCCCGGGAGCCACGCGAGCGACCGGAACTGCACGTCGCCGACGTCCCGCTCGACGAACTGTCCTACGAGGACATCGAGTTGCGCGACTACGACCCCGCGCCGGGCATCGAGTTCGCGGTGGCCGAGTGATGGGAAGCGAGGTCCCCGACCGCGCCACCCGCGAGTACGACATCGCGCTGATTGCCGCCGTCGCCGACAACGGCGTGATCGGCCGGGACGGCGAGATGCCGTGGCACCACCCCGAGGACCTCCGGCACTTCAGGGAGACGACCACCGGCCACCCGGTGATCCTCGGGCGGAAGACCTACGAGCGTATCGTCGAGCGACTGGGCGAACCGCTGCCCGAGCGGACCAGCGTGGTCCTGTCGACCCGGTCGCTCGATCTGCCCCCGGGAGCGGTACTGGCGAACTCGGTTCCGGAGGCGCTGTCGCTGGCAGCCGAGGCGCTTGCGCCGGACAGTGAGACGGTGTACGTCGCCGGCGGCGCGACGGTGTACGAGGCGACGCTGCCGCTCGCCGACAGACTCGTGCTGACCGAACTCGACGTGGCACACGAGGGCAACACCCACTTCCCCGAGTTCGACCGCGAGGAGTGGGCCGAGGTGGCTCGCGACGAGCGCCCGGAGCTCGCTTTCGTCACCTACGAGCGCGCCGACGCCGGCGACTGACCGGCGAGGGGATGGCCGACGGTGACTGCCGCGAACCGGGGTTTTAGGGGTGCGGTCGCCGTCGGTCCGCTATGCTCACGATCACGGGTGGCACCGTCGTCGACGCCGAGGGAACCCACAGTGCGGACGTGGCCGTCGAGGACGGCGAAATCGCTGCGGTCGGGGACGTGCCCGAGGCCGAGGAGACGATCGACGCCAGCGGCGCCTACGTCGCGCCGGGACTGATCGACGCCCACGTCCACCTGTCGATGGACGCGGGGCCGAACCCGGAGGCGAACCGCCACGAGCCGGTCGAACACGCCGCGTACGTCGCCGCATCGAACCTGCAGACCGCGCTCGACGCGGGCGTCACGACGGTCCGGGACCTGGGCGCTCGCGGCGAGGTCGCGATTCAGGCCCGCGAGGCGGTCGCCGACGGAACCCTCGCCGGCCCCCGCGTCCACGCTGCGCGTCAGAACGTGGTGATGACGGGTGGCCACGGACACTGGTTCGGCCGGGAGGCCGACGGCCCGGCGGAGGTCCGCAAGGCGGCCCGCGAACAGCTCAAGGGCGGCGCGGACGTCGTCAAGTGCATGGCAACCGGCGGGGTGCTCACGGAGGGCGCCGGGATCGGTGCCCCCGAACTGACCCCCGAGGAACTGGCGACGCTGGTCGACGCCGCCACCGCGAAGGGCGTGCCGACGGCGGCCCACGCGCACGGCGCGACTGGCATCGAGAACGCCGCGAAAGCCGGCATCACCAGCGTGGAGCACGGCACCTTCATGGATCGCTCGACCGCCGAGACGATGGCCGCCGAGGGGACCTACTGGGTGCCGACGGCCTCGGCGCTGCACGGTATCGTCGACAACGGCGTCGAGGCGGGCATCCCGGAGTGGGCCGTCGAGAAGGCCGAGCACGCCGCCGAGGCGTTCGACGACGCCTTCGACCACGCGCTCGCGGCCGGCGTCGACATCGCGATGGGGACCGACGCCGGGACGCCGTTCAACGCCTTCGGCGACATCCCGACGGAGCTGTCCTACATGGTCGAGCACGGGCTCTCGCCGGACGCGGCCCTGGAGGCGGCGACGGTCAACGCTGCCGACCTCCTCGGACTCGACGACGTCGGACTGGTCGACGAGGGGTACCGCGCCGACCTGCTGGTGCTGGACTCGAACCCGCTGGAGGACCCCGCGGCCTGGCACGACCCCGAACACGTCGTCGCGGACGGTCGGCACCACCGCTGACGCTCCCCGCGAAGACCGGTTCGCCGGACGACACGATACCCGGTCCCCGTAAGCGATTTACGCCGGCCGACCACACGTTCAGCGCATGCACCGGGGGGCGGTGGTCGGTCTGGTCGTCGCGCTGGCCGTCGTGGGCGGGCTGGCCGCGTTCGCCCACGCGCCGGCCGACCAGCAGCGTCCGGACGACCCCGACCGGCGGGGGGCTGCCGCCGAGGGGACCGCGGTGAGCGAGGAGTCGGCGGCTCTCGGCGGTGCCGCGGAGTTCGACCGCACGCGCTTCCGCATCGAGGTGTTCGCTAACGGGTCGGCCCGCTGGCAGTTCCGCTACGTTCGGGTGCTCGGCACCAACGAGACCGAACGCCAGCAGTTCGAAACTTTCGCCGAGCGGTTCAACACCGAGGAGACCTCGCTGTACAGCGACTTCGTCGCCCGAGCCGAGGCGCTGACGGCGTCGGCGGCCAACGCCACCGAGCGGCGCATGACCGCGACGGATTTCTCTCGTCGAGCGGCGGTCGAGCGCAACGTCGAGGACCTGGGCGTCGTCGAGATGTCGTTCACCTGGACGGCGTTCGCACAGACCGACGGTGAGCGGGTGATCGTCGGCGACGTGTTCGACGGCGGCCTGTACCTCGGTCCGGACAAGTCGCTGGAGGTCGTGACCGGCCCCGGACTGCAGTTCGTCTCACAGGACCCCGCCGGGACGCTCAGCGCCGGGACGCTCGCGGAGAGTTCGACGATCACCTGGCAGGGCGAACGGGACTTCGCCAGCGGTCGCCCGCGGGTGGTGCTGGCCCCCGAGGCGGCGGTGACGGCGGCGCCATCGACCGGCGAGGGGACGACGGCCAGCGGTGTCACGGCGAGCGCCACCGCCGGGACATCCACCGGGACGCCCGCCGCCGAGCGCCCGGCATCGACGGACGGTGGGATGTCTCCGCTGTTGCTCGGGATGGGCGCGCTGGTCGTGCTCGCGGGCGCTGGCGCGGCGGTGTGGGTCCGCACGCGCGAGCCCGGCGGCGCGGTCGGTGGTTCCACCACGATGCCCGACGAGGGCCCCGACGGCGGTGGCGCGGCAGAGGCGGACGGTTCGGACGATGACGGTCTGGAGAGCGACGAGGTAGTCGCTCCCGAGGAACTGCTATCCGACGAGGACCGAGTCGTCGCGATGCTGGAGGAGCGAGGCGGGCGGATGCGGCAGGTCCAGATCGTCGAGGAGACCGAGTGGTCGAAGTCGAAGGTGAGCATGCTCCTGTCGGACATGGCGGACGAGGGCGAGATTTCGAAACTCCGCGTGGGACGGGAGAATATCATCAGTCTCGACGGCGAGGAACCGGAAGCGGCGGGGTCACCGTTCGACGACGAGTGAGACGGTCGGATTTCATCGGCAAACAGTCAAACCGACCCGTCTGAGTTACGGGCCTCTCGTCAGTCGTCCATCGCACGGGAGAGTGGCACACGGCAGTCCGGAAAACGCAACCGTTAAACCGATCCTGCCCCCACTCCCTGATGCCCACGAACGGGCGTAACCGCCTGCTCTGGTGGTGTAGTCCGGCCAATCATCTTGCCCTCTCGAGGCAAGGACCGGGGTTCAAATCCCCGCCGGAGCACTTCTGCGCGAACTACTTCGTGAGCGCAGAACGCGGTACGTGGGGATTTGAGCAGGGAGGAGCGTCGCTCCGACCGAGTTCAAATCCCCGCCGGAGCACTTCTGTGGCGAGCAACTCCGCGAGCCACGAATGCGGCACGCGGTGGATTTGAGCAAGCGAGACGAGCGCAGTGAGTCTCGCCCAGTTCGAATCCCCGCCGGAGCACTTCTACGCGAACCACGTCGTGAGCGCCGCGGGCGTCCGGCGGGCACCGGACTCAATACTGCCGATCGTCGCGGTCCCTGTCTTCCGAGGACCATCCCCCCTCGTTCCGGGAGTCGTCCCGGCGATTGGAGTCGCGACGGTCGTCGCCCCACTCGGCGTCGCGAGGCCCTCGGTCGTCGTGGCCGCCGTCGTGGTCGTAGCCGCCATGGTAGTCGTCGTGGCCGTAGTCGCCGTACCTGCCACGGAACCGTCCGGCTTCGAGCGCGCGGAACAGCCCCATCGTGGCGACGTTGAGCGCGAAGCCGACGGTGCCGGCGGCGGCCACCCCCAGCACCAGTCCGAGGGGGCCGAAGTTCGCGACGACGATCGAGGCGAACACGGAGGCGACGGCGACGCCGCCGAAGTAGCCGACGCCGTAGCGGAAGTACGGGCCGCCGCGCTGGGCGTATGTGAGCGACCGGTCCAGGGCAACGGACAGGGGTTCGTCGCGGATCACGAGCAGGTAGGGGGTCCCGTACAGGAGGTACGACAGCAGGAGGATCAGTGGGAGCCCGAGCACCACCAGTAGCGCGGGCGATATCGACAGGAAGAGCAGGGCCAGGCCGACGGTGACCAGCAACCAGAGCGCGTTGAACAGCACCATGCGGACGGCGTACTGCTGGAGGTTCGCGCCGAAGTCGAACTGGCGGTCGGCGAGGTGGTCGTCGATGCTCCCGAGGTAGCCAGCGGCGAGACTCCCCTCGACGACGATCCCCAGCAGCAGCGCCAGCAGCGACTGGACCCCGAAGCCACCGCCGGCGGCGACGCCGACGTCGGCGAACGTCCAGAGGTCGGCGATTGGTGCGGGGAACGACAGCGAGACGCCGACGTGGAACCCGCCGGGCGAGAGCGCGCGGCGAACGTTGCCAAAGGAGAGCAGCGTCACGAGCGCGGGCACGAGGCCGAGAACGAGTACTGGCTGGGCGCGTTCCCAGGCGTACTCAAACCACGGGAGGAAGTACGGATCGTGCGGTTTCGGGGGGCGGCGGGAGGGGCGACGGGACATTCGACGGCCGACGGTGGCGCCGGCGACGACAAAACCCTCTCGGAATCTCGCGCCGCGGCCGGCTCTCAGCGACGGCTCACGCCACCGTCGTGGTTCACACCGACGGGCCACCTGTGGGTGGCGCCTGTTTCAGAAGCTGAACTCACCTGGTGAATTTAAGTGCGATCACAGCACAACGACGTGACATGGTGTTTGGAGGGTTCTTCGGCCGTCTCAAACGCGGCTTCAGCATCGCACTGACGAGCTTCGGGGTGTTGCGCGAGCACCCGAGCCTGCTGGTGCTCCCGCTGGTCGCCGGCGCCGCGAGCATCCTGTACCTCGCGGCGCTGGTCGGCGGGGTGTTCCTCGTGGGGATGCCCGAACAGACCGCGCCACAGGTCGCCATCGCGTTCGTCTACTACGCCGGCACGACGTTCATCGCGGCGTTCTTCAACGCCGGACTGGTCGCCGCTGCCCGGACGCACTTCCGTGGCGAAGAGCCCTCGCTGCGGGGTGCCCTCGCGGCGGCGTGGGACCACAAGGGGACTCTCGCGGTGTACGCACTGATCGCGGCGACGGTCAGCCTGCTCCTGCGGGCCATCGAGAACGCCGACGAGCGCATCGGGCGGATCGTCAGCTGGATTCTGGGCGCCGCCTGGACGATCCTGACGTACTTCGTCATCCCGGTGATCGTCTTCGAGGACGTCGGCCCGCTGGAGATGTTCAAGCGCAGCGGGTCCCTGTTCCGTGACACCTGGGGTGAGACGATCGGTATCGGCGCCGGCGTCGCCGTGATGCAGCTGCTGTTGGTGCTGCCGGGAATCCTGCTCGCGGTCGGGCTGGTGCTGTTCGTCCCGAACGTGGGGCTGCTCGTGGGGGTCGCCATCGGCGCTGCGGTCATCGTCCTCGGGTTCCTCGCCGGGACCGCCATGATCGCCGTCGCCAAGACCGCGCTGTACCTCTACGCCGAGGAGGGCACCGTCCCCGCGGAGTTCACCGAGGAACAGCTGTCGGGCTGATCGGCCGCTGTCGGCGCCCGGGCGCCGGCCACGCCCGCCGCGACGGGAACGTTCAAGCCGCTCGCCCCGCCAGGCGGTTCCATGCCCGAACCGTTGTCTTCAGATCGCTACTACGAGCAGTCCCTTCCCTCGACCGTCGCGGTCTCGCCGGACGGTGACCGCGCCGCCGTCCTCGTCACCGAGTACGACGGGAGCGAGGAGGACTCGCTCACCTCGCTGTTCGTCGTCCCGACCGACGGGAGCGCGGAGCCGTACCGCCTGACGCGAGCCTCCGACGCCGCCAGCCCGGCGTGGAGCCCGGACGGCTCGAAACTCGGCTTCCTGGCCGCTCGCGAGGCCGACGCCGAGATCAGGGCCGAGCGGGAGTACGAGGACGACGAGGAGGCCGAAGACGACGACGCAGACGATGCGGAGAGCGACGGCGACGGAGAGGACGCGGATGACGAGGGCGACGCGGACGACGAGGACGACGATGGAGTCGGAGACGAGGAGCGCCAGGTCTGGGTGTTCGACCTCGACCGCGGCGGCGATGCCCGGCAGGTCACGACCCGCACCGAGGGCGTGACGGACTTCGACTGGGGGCCCGACGGTGAGCGCATCGCCGTCTCCGCCCGGGACCCGACCGAGGACCAGCGCGAGTACCTCGAGAGCCGCGAGGACGACGGCCCGATCGAGGTCGAACGCCTCCAGCACAAGGTCAACGGACGTGGGTGGCTCGACGACGTGGCGACGTACCTGTTCGTCGTCGACGTCGAGAGCCGCGAGGAGCGACGCCTCGACGCCGCGACCGCCGAGGGGGCGATGGTCGAACTCGCCGGCGGCGGCCTCTCCCCCGCCTGGGGGCCGAGCGGCCTGATCGCCTACCGGACCAACGCCGGCGACGACCCGGACGACACCTACGTCACGGACCTGTTCACGATCGATCCCGATGCCGACGACCCCGATCCCGAGCGGGTCACCGACGGTGAGTTCTCCGTCGGGAGCCACGACTGGGGTCCCGACGGCGAGCGCCTGGCGTTCGTCGGGTCGCATCCGGAGAACAAGCACGTCCCGAGCGACCTGTACGTCACCGACGCCGCCCGCGAGGACTACGAGTCGCTCACGGGGGACCTCGACCGGACCGTGATGACCGCGGCGTGGGCCGGCGAGGACCTGGTCGCCGCGGTCGGCGACGAGGGGCTGACCCGCCTCACGAGCGTCGCTCTCGACGGCACCAGATCGCCGGCGTTCGCCGGTCAGGACGAGTTCACCGAGGTGCTGCCGTACGGCGGGCTCTCGGTCGACGACGCCGGCGAGGTCGTCGGCGCGGTCGTCACGGGACCGAACGCCCGCGAGGCGGCCGCCATCGCGGTCGGCGGCGAGGCGACCCACCTGACCGATCTCAGCGAGACGCAGGCACCGGACTCGACCGTCGAGTGCGAGCGCGTCACCTACGAGAGCGACGACATCACGGTCGAGGCGCTGGCGTACTGGGCCGGCGAGGACCCCGACGGGCGCCCCGTCGTCGTCGACATCCACGGCGGGCCCACGGCGTACGACAGCCCGAGTTACTCGTTCCAGACCCACTACTGGGCCTCGCGTGGGTACGTCGTCCTGCAGGTGAACTACCGCGGGTCCACCTCCTACGGGCGGGCGTTCTCGGAGGCCATCCGCGGCGACTGGGGCCCCCGCGAGACGGCCGATGTCGTCTCCGGGGTGGAACACCTCGCCGAGCGCGGCTGGATCGACGACGACCGGGTGTTCGTCACCGGGTTCTCGCAGGGCGGGGTGAACACCGCCTACGTGCTGACCCGCTCGGACATCGCGACTGCCGGCGCCGCACAGCACGGCGTCTACGACTACCGGTCGGCGTTCGGCACCGACGACAGTCACGTCTGGTGGGCCGACGACTTCGGCCTCCCGTGGGAGGACCCCGAGACCTACGAGCGCAGTTCCAGCATCACAGATGTCGGCGACGTCGACGCGCCGCTGCTGGTGACCGCCGGCGGTGAGGACTGGCGGTGTCCGCCCACGCAGGCCGAGCAGCTGTACGTCTCGGTGAAGAAGCAGGGCGTCCCGGCGAAACTCGTCGTCTACCCGAACCTGCCTCACGCCTACGGCGGTCCGGAACAGGCGACCCACCGTCTGGAGACGGTCACGGAGTGGTTCGAGGAGCACGACCCCGCGACGGAGTGACGCGGGGATTCGGTCAGTTCCCGTCGCCGCCGTCGGTCGCGACTCGTCGGGGCATCTCGACGCCGGCGAAGACGACCTTCGCGCCGCCCGACTCGCTCTCCTCGACGCGCACGGACCAGCCGTGGGCCTCCGCGATCTTTTGAACGATCGCCAGTCCGAAGCCCGTCCCCTCCTGGTCCGTCGTGTACCCCTGTTCCAGCACGCTCTCGCGCTCGCTCTCGGGGATGCCCGGGCCGTCGTCGGCGACGAACACGGTCCTGGCCTCGGGATCGACGAACGCCGTCTCGTCACCGGTCTCGCAGCCGACGGTCACCGTGACGCCGTCGCCGCCGTGTTCCACGGAATTCCGAAACAGGTTCTCGAAGGCCCGTTGCAGGCGGTCGCGGTCGCCGAGGACCGTCGTCCGATCGGCCGCCTCGGTCGTCGCGAGACTCGCCGACCCCGTCTCGACGTTCGCCCAGGCGTCTCGGGCGACCTCGGCGACGGGGAGTGGTTCGGGGTTCTCGACGGTGGCACCCTCACGGGCCATCGAGAGGATGTCGTCGATGAGCGTCTCCATGCGCTGGTGGGACGTCTCGGCTTCGGCGGCGTACTCTTCGATCTGCGGGTCGTCGGTCGCGTCTTCGATCGTCTGGACGTACCCGCGGGCGACGCTCAGCGGGTTCCGGAGGTCGTGGCTCACGACCGAGGCGAACTCCTCGAGTTGTTCGTTCTTGCGCTTCAGGGTCCGTTCGCGCTCCTGGCGGTCGGTCACGTCGTGAACCAGGAACAGTCGCCCGACCCGTTCGTCGCCGTCGGTCACGGGCGAGACCTCTATCTCGTAGTACCGGTGGCCGCGCTCGGTGTCGAGTGCGATCGTCTCGGTGCCCTGGACGACCCCCTCGAACCGCGTGAGGACGTCCCGCCGGTCGCCGAGCACCTCGCTCGCCGGTCGTCCGACGACGTCGACATCGCTGTCGGCGCCGAGCAGCCGCCGCCCCTGGCGGTTCACGTCGACGAGGCGGTCCCCCTCGTCGAGGACGAACATCCCCGCACTCATCGTGTCGATGACCGTCTGTCGGGCGATCGGACTGACCGAGCCCAGGCTGGTGTACTCGATCGCCCAGTAGTACAGCAGGGCGCTGAAGCCGAACATGACCGGGGTCGGATCGACGTCGAAGGTGCCGGCGAGGTACGGGACGTTCCCGACGACCGGCAGCAAGGCGCCGATGCCGAGGATGACGCTCTGGAGTTGGAAGACGCGTTCGCGCCGACTGATGACGTCGATCATCACGACCACGCCGGCCATCGTGAGGACGTACATGTACGTCACGTGGACCCAGAACAGCGGACCGTGTCCGGTCGTGACGATCGGCGCCGCCCCCCAGTCGAGCGTCCAGACCAGCTCGTGGACGTCGTTGGTCCAGACCACGAGATTCATCAGGATCGGTTCGACGGCAAGTAGCGCGACGACCCGGCGGGTGAGGAACTCGCCGCGGTCGCTGTAGGCGAGTGCGAACGCGAACCACGCGGCGCCGACCACCGGGATGCCGAGGTAGTTGAGCCGGTTGAAGTGATAGGAGACCGTCGGCGAGATTCCGATCCCGTCGAACAGGGCGGTGACGTTCCAGATCACGACCGCCGCGAACAATACCAACAACACGCGGTACTGCGTCGCGTCGCGGTCGTCGGTCTCCCGAAGTCGGACTGCCGTCACCGTCGTGAGGACGGCGGTCAGGCCAAGCAAGACGAGGTACGGGAGCGGGTCTTTGAACATCTGTGGAGGTGGCCGTCGCGGCGGCCAACCGTGAAGAATCTCTTGACTGAGATTGGTCATCGACGGGAAAAGCGCTTGTGGCCGGCCCGACACGCTGATTAGGTTCGGCGCGGACGGTCTCGCATGGCCGAGCGTTCGCGCTACGCGGTCGCGATCGAGGATTTGCACGACTTCTTCGTGGAGTGGTACGCCGGGGAGGCCGGCCCCGCCGACTTCGAGCGGATGGAGCATTCTATGGCGCCGACCTTCGAGATGGTCGCACCCGACGGGACGCGTCACGACCGGGACGCAGTCCTGCGGATGGTTCGAGAGTCGTTCGATCGGGACGACCCCGACGAGTTCGACATCGAGATTCGCGACGTTGAGGTCGTCCGCGAGATGGGCACGCACGCTACCGTGCGCTACGAGGAGTGGCAGACCCGCGACGGGACCGAGACGGGCCGGATCAGCACCGCGCTGTTCCGCGAGGACGAGGCCGCCCCGTGCGGACTGGCGTGGCTCGACCTCCACGAGACCTGGATCGACGAGGGCTGACCGCCCGAATCACGCTGGCGAGAGCGAAACGCCGGGGAGTGGCGGTAGCGGAGCGGTGGCGGTAGCGGGGGCTGTTATGATGCGGTAGCGAGGGCGGCGGCGGTTGCGGCGCAGTCAGCGATAGAACCCGCGAGCGAACGGAGTGAGCGAGCGGCTTTTTTCGCCCACGTTTTTTCGCCTCGGGTGCGCTCGCAACGCGAGCGCACCCGAGGCGAAAAAAGGTGGTCTAGAAGCCCTTCCCGAGCAGTTCCCGCGCGATGATGTTCTTCTGAATCTCGGTGGTGCCCTCGTAGATTTGGGTGATCTTGGCGTCGCGGTAGAACCGCTCGACGGGGAAGTCGTTGACGAAGCCGGCGCCGCCGTGAATCTGGACGGCCTCGTTGGCGACGTCGACGGCGACGCGGGAGGCGTACTCCTTGGCCATCGAGGCGAGTTTGGTGATGTCCTCGCCCTGGTCGACGTTCCACGCGGCCTTGTAGGTGAGGTTGCGCGCCGCCTCGATGTTGGTGTGCATCTCGGCGAGCTTGTGCTGGATGGCCTGGAAGTCGGCGATGGGGCGGTCGAACTGCTCGCGGTCCTCGGCGTACTCCAGGGCAGCCTCGGCGGCGCCCTTGGCGATGCCGACGCCCTGGGCGGCGACGGCGGTGCGGGTCTCGTCGAAGAACTGCATCTGCTGGAGGAAGCCGGCGTCCTGGGTCCCGATGAGGTTCTCCTCGGGGACGCGGACGTCGTTCAGGATGAGTTCGGCGGTGTCGGAGGCGCGGATACCCAGTTTCCCGGTGATCTTGTCGGCCTCGAAGCCGTCGCGATCGGACTCGACGACGATCTGGGAGAACCCGTTGTACTTGCCGTCGGCGTCGGGGTTCGTCTGGCAGAGGACGACGAAGTAGTCACCGATCGAGCCGTTGGTGATCCACATCTTGTTGCCGTTGAGCACCCACTCGTCGCCGTCCTTGGTGGCCTGGGTGGACACCGAGGAGACGTCCGACCCGGTGTCGGGTTCGGAGATGGCTGCGCCCATGATGGCGTCGCCCTCGGCGACTGGTCGGAGGAACCGTTCCTTCTGGTCGTCGGTGCCGAAGCCCATGATGGCGTGGGCACCGAAGGCGGCGGAGGTGACACACAGGCCGATGCCGGGGTCGACCGCGAACAGTTCCTCGGTGATGATCGCCGACTCGAGGTTGCTGTAGCCTGCTCCGCCGTAATCGATGGGGATGCCGGCGCCGGTCAGCCCCATCTCGGCGGCCTTGTCCATCACCTCGTGGGGGTACTTCTCCTCGACGTCGTACTCCTTGGCGACGGGTTCGACCTCGTTCTCGGCGAACCGTCGCACCTCGTCGCGAATCTGTTGTTGCTCTTCGGTTAGTGCAAAATCCATGGGTGTCAGTACCGCATCGCGACGTAAAGTTGTTTGTAACCGTCAATAAACGCAAGTCCCGTTTCCGGCACGCATAGGGAAACGTTGAAACGGGTACCAGTCGTGGATCGTATCATGGAGCTAGACGATATCAACACCGTCGCGGTTCTCGGAGCGGGCAACATGGGCCACGGCATCGCCGAGGTGGCCGCGCTGGCCGGCTACGATGTCACCCTGCGTGACATCAACGAGGAGTTCGTCCAGAGCGGCTACGACGACATCAAGTGGAGCCTGGAGAAGCTCGCCGAGAAAGAGCAGATCACCGAGGACGAGCGAGCGGCGACCGTCGACCGCATCACGCCGCTGGTCGACGTCGCGGAGGCCGTCGGCGACGCCGACGTCGTCATCGAGGCGGTCCCCGAGAAGATGGACATCAAGAAGGACGTCTACACCGACGTAGAAGAGCACGCCCCGGACCGTGCCATCTTCGCCACCAACACCTCCAGTCTCTCGATCACGGACCTCTCGGAGGTGACCGAGCGCCCCGAGCAGTTCTGCGGGATGCACTTCTTCAACCCGCCGGTCCGGATGCAACTGGTCGAGGTCATCTCCGGGGCCCACACGGCCGACGAGACGATGGACACCATCGAGGCGCTCGCCGAGGACTTCGAGAAGAGCCCCGTCCGCGTCCGCAAGGACAGCCCCGGGTTCATCGTGAACCGCATCCTCGTCCCCCTGATGAACGAGGCCGCGTGGCTGGTCCACGACGACGTCGCGACGGTCGCGGCGGTCGACTCGACGACGAAGTTCGACGTGGGTCTGCCGATGGGGTCGTTCGAACTCGCGGACATGGTCGGCGTCGACGTCGGCTTCCACGTTCTGGAGTACATGCACGACGTGCTGGGCGACGCCTACGAGCCGTGCCCGCTGCTCGCCGAGAAGGTCGAGGCGGAGAACCTCGGCAAGAAGACCGGCAAGGGCTTTTACGACTACGAGGACGGTGACGGCCCGGACATCCCGACCGACGAGCACAGCGACGTCGTCAAGGAACGCCTGCTGGCCGCGATGGCCAACGAGATCGCCCACCTCGTCGGCGAGGACGTCGCGGACGTCGACGACATCGACGAGGCCGTGATGCTCGGCGCCGGGTTCCCCGAGGGCCCGGCGAAGATGACCGACGACCACGGGCTGGCGGCCTTGCAGGACGCTCTGGCGGACGCCTACGAGGAGACGGGCCACCCGCGCTACGAACCGTCCGAACACCTCGCGGAGTTCGTCGAGGCCGGCGGGTTCCACGGCGGGAGCGACGACGAGGCCGCGGGCGTCGACTTCGACACGATCCGCATCGAGTACCCCGGCGACATGGTCGGCCACGTCGTCATCGACCGCCCCCACCGGATGAACACCATCTCGGCGGACCTGCTGGACGAACTGAACGAGGCCATCGACGTCCTCGAGGACGACGACGAGGTCCGCGCCATCCTGCTCACCGGCGAGGGCGAGAAGGCGTTCTCCGCGGGGGCGGACGTCCAGAGCATGGCCGCCGGGGGCGCCGACCCGCTGGGCGCGGTCGAACTGTCCCGCCACGGCCAGCAGACGTTCGGGAAACTGGAGGAAGCGGACGTGCCCGTGCTGGCGGCCATCGACGGCTACTGCTACGGCGGCGGGATGGAACTGGCGACCTGCGCGGACCTGCGCATCGCCACGCCGCGCTCGCAGTTCGGCCAGCCCGAGCACAACCTCGGCCTGCTGCCCGGCTGGGGCGGCACCCAGCGCCTGCGCCACATCGTCGGCGAGGGCCGCGCCAAGGAGATCATCTTCACCGCCGACCAGGACTACGACGCCGAGACGATGGCCGACTACGGCTTCGTCAACGAGGTCGTCGACGTCGCGGAGTTCGCGGACCGCGCCCACGAGTTCGCCGCCGATCTGGCTGCCGGCCCGCCGGTCGCACAGCGCTACACCAAGCGCGCGATGCTGAAGGGCCGCGAGGACACCGACGCCGGCCTGGAGATCGAGAACCAGGCGTTCGGCCACCTGATGAACACCGACGACGTCATGGAGGGCGTCACGGCGTTCATGGGCGACCGCGAGCCCGAGTTCGAAGGCGAGTGACCACTCCGGCGGCGCCGAGCCCGTCGCGTTCCCGATCGGCGACGAGTTCGTGATCTGGTTCGACACCTGATCGTCCGGTCGCTCACACGCCAGGGACTCCGGGCGACCCGGTGCCGCGGACTATTTGCCCGCGCAGTCCTCAGTTACGACCGATGTACACCGGGAAGACCGAGCAGCCGTGCTGCCTGTGCGACGACCCGGACACCGACACCCGGATCGACCTCCCGCCGCGGGCGGTGCCGGCGATGAAGCACAGCGGGCCCATCGCCTGGCGGGACATCGAGGGCGAGGTGTCGATCCACTTCTGTGCGGACTGCTGGGAGACGGTTCGGGAGCTCACCCTGGAGACCGGCATGAGTCCGTTACCCCGGTGCAACGTCGCGCGAGCCTCGTTCGACCTGCGAGAGGACTTCGAGGCGCTGCTGAACGACGTCCGCGAGGAACCCGACCACGGCCCGACCGAGCGCCGCATGCGCGAGGAGAGCGAGGCGGTGCTGGCGGCGCCCGGCGAGCACAGCGACCGCGCCGTCGTCGAGGCCTGGATCGTTCGCGAGGTGCTCGCCGACCCCGTCGAGTCCTGACCCCACCCGCCGTGCGAGCTGGCCACACGAGACCGGAAGGGTAAAATCCGGGCCGCACCGGCCTGTGCAACATGGACGACGAATCGCGCGACGCCGCCCAGCCCGCTGCCGACGGGGACGGCACGCCCGAGGAGGGCGACGAGACCGTGGACGACGGCGGGCCGGCCGCGACGGACTCCGGCGGACTGCTGGTTAGAGCCGTCGCCCGCGCCGGCGGCCTCCAACGGTTGTGGCTGGGGGTCGTCGGGGCGCTCGCCGGCGGTCTCGCGCTCGGCTCCGCGCTGTTCACCCGCGAGGTGTGGGTCGGGTTCATCTGGCGGTACTTCTGGGGGCCGGTGTACGCCGACGCTCACGGCTGGGAGCAGGTGCAGTACTGTGGTGGGCGGAAGATCGAGAGCGGCTGTGACCCGGGGACGATGGAGGGCGTCTCGCGCGTCGGACCGGTCTCCGAACCGGGCTACACGCTCGTCTCGGAGATCGGCTACGCGGTCGTGCTGATCCTGATGCTCGTCGGCGTCGCGCTGCTGGTGCGCCGCCTGGAGATCGAGCGCTACCGGGCCGGCTACGTCGCCCTGCTGCCGTACATGTTCTTCGGCGGTGTCCTGCGGGTCGTCGAGGACGCCAGCGACGCCGCCCGCCTCGCACGGGAGGAGGCGCTTCGCTCGGGCGTGCCCGCCGCGGAGGTCCCGACGGTGCCGATGCAGTACCCGCTGAACTCGCTGTTCATCAGCCCCGTCATCTACTTCACCGTGTTCGCGGTCGCCGTGTTCGGCGTCGTGTTCGGGAAGTACGCCGAACACGACCTGCTCGACCGCGGCTACGAGTATCCGCTGGCGGGCGTCGGCACCGTCGCGCTGCTGGCCTCGCTGGGGTACCTCGTCTTCCTCTCGGCGACGAAGCCCTACGTCGACTTCCACCCCGAGATTCTCCTGACCGTCGGGGTGCTCGCGCTCGGGTCGACCGCCGCGGTGTGGTGGGCGATCGAGCGGTTCGCCCCCCAGCTCAACCGCGGCACCGAGGAGATCGGCCTGTTGGTGCTGTTCGGGCAGGCAGTCGACGGGTCGGCGAACGTGATCGGTCTGGACTGGGCCCAGGAGCTGGGCCTGCCGGCCGACCTCACGCCGAAACACCCCGTCAACCGCTGGGTCGTGAACACGACCGACGCCGTCCTGCCCGCGTCCGTGACCGACGTCACCGGCGACGCCTGGCCGTTCCTGCTGGTGAAACTGGTCGCCGCGGTCGGCGTGATCTGGATCTTCGACGAGACCGTCTTCGACGAGGACAGCGAGCGCTACACGATCATGCTCCTGGTGGCGGTGCTGGCGGTCGGACTCGGGCCCGGCACCCGCGACATGGTGCGGGCGACGTTCGGCATCTGACGAGCCACGCTCGGCCCGCCTGGCCGACCCCTCTCGACCGCCTTCGAGACCTGATTCGCCGGCACTCGGCGACAACAGCTCTCGTCACGCGTCGTGTCCCCTGGCGGGGCGCCACCGGCGTGTCTCGACACCCGGCCCCATCCGCACCGGGTGCCAGCAGGTGACACACCGTCCGGACGTACCGACCGATTCGTCTAAAAAGTTGGCCCCATACCGCCGCTGCCCTTCGAACTCTCGGTCGCGCACCGACGTCGCGGCAACGCCCTCGGACGGTGGCACACGCGCTCGGGCGGCGCCACGCCGGAGAGGGTTCAGTCCTGCCCGGAGGCGTCCGGTGATTCTGTCGTCGGATCAGGTGAACTGAACGAAGAGTTTACGTACTGGCCTTCGAAGGGTGGGACGACATGGGTGTGAGTGAATCGTACGCACGCGGACGGGAGTTGTTCACGTCGAACCCGACGGGGTTCGCGCTACGGGCCGGGCTGATACTGGGGCTCGTGCTCCTGGGGGTCGACCTGGTCCGGCAGGTCGCGACCGGGTCACTCGACGCCGCTCGACTCGGAATCGTCATCAAGTCCGGCATCCTGCGGGGCTTGGTCATCGGGCTGGCGGGAATCGGCCTGTCGATGACGTACAGCATCCTCAACTTCGCGAACTTCTCGCACGGGGACTACATCACCTGGGGTGCGTTCTCCGGGTGGGCGGTGACGTACCTGATCGCCGGTGGGTTCGGCTCCGAGGCCAACATCGGCTCGCTGTTGCTGGTCGGGGCGAACGGGTCCGTGTTCGGTGGCACGCTGGGCATCGGCGTCTGGACGACGCCGGTGGCGGTGTTCGCGGGACTGCTCGTCGCCGGCGGTGCGACCATCGCACTGGCGCTCGCCGTCGATAAGTACGTCTACAAGCCGATCAGGGATCGCTCGGGCATCACGCTGCTGATCACGAGCATCGGGGTGGCGTTCGCCCTGCGGTACCTGATGCTGTTCGTGTTCGGCGGCTCCAAGCGCGGCGTGACGACGAGCCAGCCCGACTGGGCGCTCACGCTGTCCGACGGCACCGTCAACTTCGGCGCCCACGACGTGGCGCTTGCGGCCGTCTCGGTCGTGCTGATGGTGGGGGTCCACCTCCTCCTGCAGCGGACCAAACTCGGCAAGGCGATGCGTGCGATGGCGGACAACCAGGACCTCGCCCGGGTGACCGGCATCCCGACCGAGCAGGTGGTCCGCTACACCTGGATCATCGGCGGCGGACTGACCGGCGTCGCCGGGTTCATGTTCGTCCTCTGGAAGGGCACGCTGGGGTACTTCGACGGCTGGCTGCTGTTGCTGCTGATCTTCGCGGCCGTGATTCTCGGCGGCATCGGCTCCATCTACGGCGCCATCGTCGGCGGACTGATCATCGGGCTCACCGCTGACCTGGCGGTCATCTGGATCCCGTCGGCGTTCGGCCGCGCGGCGGCGTTCGCCGTGATGATCGTGTTCCTGCTGGTTCGTCCGCAAGGCATCTTCGGGGGGATAGAGACAGCATGAGCGTCGTCGAGCGCATCTCCGGCGAGATAGAGGAGCGGTTCGACAGCGACCTCGAGATGGTGCTGGGTCTGCTGGCGGCCATCTACGCGGTGTACTTCGGGACCGCCCTGATCATCGGGTTCAGCCCGCGGGGCCAGATCAACGCCATCGCGAATCTCACCTTCTACATCGGGGTGTTCGGGCTGCTGGCGCTGGCGCTGAACCTCCACTGGGGGTACACCGGCCTGTTCAACATCGGCATCGTCGGGTTCATGGCCGTCGGCATCTACGTCATGGCGGTCGCCGCGAAGTCACCGGAGGGGACCGCCAGCGGTGCGGGCGGGTTCGGACTGCCGATCTGGCTCGCCATCGTCGTCGGCACTCTGGCCGCCGCGCTGCTGGGGGTGACCGTCGCGCTGCCGGCGTTGCGACTGCGTGCGGACTATCTCGCCATCGTCACCATCGCGATGAGCGAGATCGTCCGGTTCACCTTCCTCTCGGGGACGTTCCAGGAGTTCACGCTGTTGGGGTACGACACCGGCTTCGGCGGTGGCAGCGGCCTCCTGTGGGGATTCGACCCGCTGATGTCGTTCATCGAGTTCGCCTACCTGACCGGACCGTACAACGCTCTCGTCGACCTCACGGGGACAGTGATACGGAACAATCCGGAGCCGGTGGTCCAGAACCTGCTGTACGGCGTGGTGCTGTTGCTGTTCGTGGTCGCCTACTACGTCGTGCTCCGTCGACTCGGGAACTCGCCGTTCGGCCGCGTGTTGAAGGCGATTCGCGAGGACGAGGAGGCGACCCAGTCGCTGGGCAAGGACACCAACCGGTTCAAAATCAAGGCGTTCATGCTGGGCTGTGCGCTGATGGGTCTGGGCGGAATCCTCTGGTACATGCAGGCCGGGACGATCACGCCCAACACGTTCCGCCCCCGGCTGACGTTCTACATCTGGATCGCACTGATCATCGGTGGCGCCGGGTCGAACACCGGCAGCGTCCTCGGTGGCGCGGTGTTCGCCGCGGCGCTGTTCCAGGGGCCGCTGTACCTGAAAAACGTCATCGAGACCGTGTTCGAGGTCGACGCTCCCAACAGCTTCGGCCAGGCGATGGGCCCGCTGGTGTCGTCCATCGATCCGGTCCCGTTGATCTACTACGTCGTCGGCAACATCCGCTCGCTCCAGCGGGTGATCATGGGACTGGCGCTGATCTGGCTGATGCACAACCGCCCGCAGGGGCTGCTGGGCCACCGCAAAGAGGAGGCCGCCAGCATCCCGCTGCGTGCCGGCAGGCGGACGACCGGCACCGAGGCCGCGGCGACCGACGGCGGCCGCGACGTGGGAGGTGAGGGCGATGAGTGACACCGAGGTCGACCCGCCCGATGCCGGCGGCGCGACGGCTGGCGCGGAGTCGGCGGACGGCGACGACGCCGAGGCCACCGCAGAGGGCCCCGGCGCGCTCGCGGAGTCCTCTCCGGAGTTCGAGGACGTCCCGCTGAAAGTCGAGGGGCTGCGCAAGGAGTTCGGCGGCATCGTCGCCGTGGACGACACCTCCTTCGAGGTGGAGGCCGGGACGATGACCGGGCTCATCGGCCCCAACGGCGCCGGAAAGTCGACGACGTTCAACTGCATCACCGGCGTCCACCGGCCGACGGCCGGCAACGTCCAGTTCAACGGCGAGGAGATCACGGGGCTGTCCCCGCACCAGGTCGCCAACCGGGGACTGGTCAGGACGTTCCAGATCGCTCGGGAACTCGAGGAGATGACCGTCATGGAGAACATGATGCTCGCCCCGAAGGGACAACAGGGGGAGACGCTGTGGCGATCGTTGCTGCCGTGGTCGCGTCAGGCGGTCGTCGAGCAAGAGAAGGAGGTACTCGAACGCTGCTGGGACATCCTGGAGTTCTTCGACATCGACCACCTCGCCCACGAGTACGCCGGCAATCTCTCTGGCGGGCAGCGCAAGTTGCTGGAACTGGCCCGGGCGCTGCTGACGGAGCCGGACATGTTGCTGCTGGACGAACCGTTCGCGGGGGTCAACCCCTCGCTGGAGGAACGACTGCTCGATCACATCCACGAACTGCGCGAGGAGGGGTACACCTTCCTCATCGTCGAACACGACATGGATCTCATCATGGAGAACTGTTCACGGGTCATCGTCATGCACCAGGGGAACGTCCTCATGGAGGGGACGCCGTCTGAGGTCAGGTCCAACGAGGAGGTCATCGAGGCCTACCTGGGAGGCAACCAATGAGCGAGAGCGAGACCGACTCTGCCGACGCCGCGGGGGCGAAACGCGACGTCGACACCTGGGAGGACAGCCTCCTGCAGGTCCGAGACCTGGACGCCGGCTACGGCGACCTCCAGATTCTCACCGACGTCGACTTGGATGTCAAGGACGGCGAATACGTCACCGTGGTTGGCCCCAACGGGGCCGGCAAGTCGACCGTGATGAAGTCCGTGTTCGGGCTCACGAGCTACATGGGCGGGTCGATCACGTTCGACGACGGAGACATCACCGAGCTCGACCCGGAAGACATCATCACGAGAGGGATGGGCTACGTCCCCCAGAACGACAACGTGTTCGCCTCCCTGACCGTCCAGGAGAACCTGGAGATGGGAGCGTACATCCTCGACGAGGTTCCCCAGGACGCCCTGGAGGCCGTCTACGACCGGTTCCCCATCCTCCGGGAACGCCGCGATCAGAAGGCCGGCAACATGTCCGGCGGCCAGCAGCAGATGGTCGCGATGGGTCGGTCGCTGATGCTCGAACCCGACCTGCTGTTGCTCGACGAGCCGTCGGCCGGGCTCGCGCCGGACCTCGTCGACGACATGTTCGACCGGATCGACCGCATCAACGAGGACGGCACCGCGATCTTGATGGTCGAGCAGAACGCCAAAGAGGCGCTGCGACGCTGTGACCGCGGGTACGTCCTCGTCAACGGCCAGAACCGGTACGAGGACGCCGGAACGAAACTGCTGAACGACTCCGAAGTTCGCCAGGACTTCCTGGGCGGCTGACCGGGCCGCGCGGTCGGGTCGTTCCACTCTTCGCCAGGTCGTCTCGCAGCGTCGTCGCTGCCCGTCGCGACCGCCGTCGAAGAAATCGGAGTGCAGTGTCGGGCGACTAGATGTCGGCGTCGTTGACTTCCATCGCCGGCAGTTCCGCGGCGTTGATCATCGGCCCACCGACGGAGGCGAGGTTGCCCGTCTCCGGCAGGAGGATGCCCACGCGAATCGTCCGCTCGCCGTCGCTGCCGTTGATTTCGTCGGCCGAGGGCCCGTTGCCGTCGGGGTTTTGGCCCTCGAAGTTCTCGACCGCGATGTTGCTGACGGTGTCGGCGTCCTGACCCTGGAACTCCCAGATGGAGTACGCTGCGGAGGCAGGGTCACCGTTCTGGTCGAAGTTCGTCGCCGAGGAGGCGCCCTGGTAGTTGATGTTCTCGCCGTCGGCCGCCATCTCGACGCCCTCGACGAAGTTGTCCGGGCCGACCGTCGTCCCGTCGGGGTTGGCGATGTTGCGGAGCTGGTCGCGGACGGCGGTGCCGCTGTTCTCGCCGGCGGCCGCATTCGCGAGGATGCCGAGGGCGACGGCGTCGTACGACTGGGCGGTGAACACGCCCGGCGCCTCGCCGTACTCGTCCTCGTACTTGCTGGTGAACGCCTCCTGCTGGGGACCGCCAGCGGCGGGCGCCGTGCCGATGACGTTCGCCATGTCGTTGCCCACCTGCCCCGGCAGGCCGGCGTCTCGCAGACCGTCCGGGACGATGATCTCGCTGTCGCCGCTGCTCTGGGAGTAGTAGTCCCGGAACAGCTGGGCGCCGTCCTCGGGGTAGCCGATGACGTTGATGATGTCGGGGCCGTCCGCCAGCGCGTCCTGAATCACCGACGTGTACGACGACTCGCCCTGGTTGTACGCGACCTGGGCCTGGACGGTCCCGTCGAAGGTGTCCTCGAACACGTTGCTGAAGCGGTTCGACAGCTGCTGGCCGTAGTCGTTGTTGACGTACAGCGTGGCGGCGGAACTCGCGTCACGCCGTTCGGCCGCGACCTGGGCCATCACGCGGCCCTGGAGTCGGTCGGACGGCGCCGTTCGGAAGATGTAGTCGTTGTCCTCGAGGTTCGTCACCGACAGTGCCGTCGAGGACGGCGAGCAGCCGACGACCTCGTTGGGGATGAACTGTTGCTCCGAGACCGGGACGTTCACACCCGAGGACGCCGAGCCACACACGAACGGGTAGCCGTCGTTGACGAGCGTCTCCGCTGCCGCCGTCCCCGTGCTCGGGTCGGTCGCGGTGTCCTCGACCTGGGCGTCGACCTCCAGGCCACCGCCGCCGCCGCCGATGATGTCCGCACATCCGGCGAGGCCGGCCATGCCGGCGGCACCGACCGCCTTCAGCACGTCACGTCTCTGAGCACCCTCTACGAGGGACCGTCTGTCTTTGTCCTGTGACATATGCGTGTGATCGCCTCACACCTATATAAAAGTGCCCCCGCGAAACCCGAGTGGTACGGTGAATATCCCGGTCCCGTCCGGGGTGTTCCGACGGACCCCGCGCCTCGCAACGGCCCCGTCTCGGCGAGTCTCTGGACGGAGCCGCCTCGGTCGGGCGGACACCAGCGCCGGACGAGAGGGCCCGGGTCAGACGCCGTGGCAGTTCTCGCAGCGGAACTGGCCGTTGGCTTCCCAGAGGGCGTCGGCCAGCGCCCCACACCCCTCGCAGATGCCCTGTCTGCGGAACGCGTCGCCGCCGTTGGCGATGGCGAGTCGACTCCCGTCGTCGTTCGTCGTTCCGGCGGTGGCAGTCGGTGGCGACTCGCGGTTCTGGCCCGGCGTCGCACGGCGCGATCCGATCGCCGCGATCACGTCTCGCTGGGTGAGCACGCCGACGAACTCGCGGCCCTCCGTGACGACCAGGTTCCGGATGTGCTCTGCGGTCATCGTCGCGGCGGCCTCCGCGAGGGTCGCGTCGGCCCGCGCGGAGACGACGGGACTGGACATCACCGACGACACCGCGGCGTCGGTCGAGCGGTCCTCGTCGTCGAGCAGTCCCACGAGGTCCCACTCGGTCACGATGCCGACGGCGTCCTCGCCCCGCAGCACGACCGCGGAACTCGACCGAGACTCGCGCATCACCGCGACGGTGTCCGCGATGGTGTCCGACTCGCTGACGCCGACGTAGTCGCGGGTCATCACCTCGCGTATCGGGACGTCGGTGTCCATGTGTGAACGGACGACACGACCCCGGAAAAACCTACCTGCGGCAGTTTTATGCAGGTGTTCGCCGAAGTATTCGGGTTGGTGCGACGCTCACTCGGCGGCGCCGAACTCGACGCGCGTGCCGTCTTCGCGACAGACCTCCAGGGCGTGTTTCGCGGCCATGCCGGCCTCGTGGGCGGTGCTGGCGGTGCCGACGCCGACCTGCAGTTCGACATCGACGGTGTCCTCGACGTGCTCGATGGCGTCGAGGTAGGCCTCCGCGGACAGCGACGGCGCGACCGCGATGACGTTGTCGCCACCGACGAAAAAGGACAGCGCGTCGTTGGCCCGTCGCATGTACCGCATCAGGGCGGCGTACCCCTGCTCGATGTGGATGAACGAGTCGAAGGCGTTCAACTGGTCTGTGTACTTGCCCGTGGCGTCGACGACGTCGAAGTGGGCGATGTGGACGTCCTCGCCGGTGGGTTCGTCGGCGAACTCGCCGGCGAGCACCTCCGTGCGGTCGCCGTCCTGGGCGCTGCCGGCCGCCTGGACGCGTTCGGTGGCGGCGGTCAGCGCCTCGACGGGCGAGGCGGCGGTCCCGACGCCGAAACTCACCGTCACGGGGTAGCGGTTGCCCACCGACTCCTGGACCAGTTCGTGAGCCGCGCGGTCCATCCCGTTGGTCACCGCGATCATGTTGTCGAACCGCGTGAAGAACACGTAGCCGTCGCGGTTGCCCACCAGCTGGGAGAGGTCGGCGTACAGCCGCGACTGCAACGTCTGGAGGTCGACCTCGCGGCGGGGTTCCGGCGTCACTGTCCACGGCCCGTAATTGTCGATCTGCACCAGGGTCACCTGCGTGTTCGTCACGGTTGCTCCCGGCTTGTGACCTGGCACGCAAAAGTGATGCGAAACGGATGCGTGATGCCGGTGGTCGCCCGGGTTCCCCGGCACCGTTTTGTCGCCGCCGGATGCAGGCCCGCACATGGTACGTGTCTGCTCGGACGCGGACGTGGCGTCGGTGCTCGACCTCGCCGATCTGATCGAGGTGATCGCCGAGGCGTTCCGCAAGCAGGCCGCCGGCGCGGTCGAACGCCCCGAGCGGCCGCACTTCCCGGTCGGGACCGGACTGGACAGCGAGGCGCCGGAGGACCCGCTCGGCACGGGGTTAGCGATGCCAGCTTACGTCCACGGCGCCGACCACTACGCGACGAAGCTCGTGGGGGTCCACGAGGGCAACGCCGCACGCGACCTGCCGACGGTCAACGCGACGGTGGCGCTGACCGCCGCCGACACCGGGCTCCCGGTGGCCTACCTCGCCGGCAACCGCATCACGAACGCCCGGACGGGCTGCATCGGCGCGCTCGCGGTCCGGGAACTGCGGGCCGGCGATGGGCCGGTGACGCTGGGCGTGCTCGGCGCCGGGACACAGGCGCGCTGGCAGGTCCGGGCCGTCGCCGCCGCCGTCGACCTCGACGGCGTCCGCGTGTACTCACCGTCCTCGCGAGAGAACTGCGCGGCGGAGCTGCGCGAGCGCGGCATCGACGCGACGGCCGTCGACTCCCCGACCGCCGCCGTCACCGACGCCGACGCCGTCGTGACCGCGACGACCAGCGAGACGCCGGTGTTCGACGGCGACGACCTCGCGCCGGGGACCGTCGTCGTCGCGGTCGGCGCGTACACCCCCGAGATGACCGAGATCGACGCGCGGACGGTCGAGCGTGCCGCCACCGTGTTCGCGGACGTCCCCGAGGAGGTGGCGGTGATCGGCGACGTCGACGGCCGGATCGACGCCGGCGACCTGGTGCCGTTCGGCGATCTCATGCGCGGCCGTGCGGGCCGGTCGGACCCCGAGTCGATCCTGCTGGTCGAGAGCGTCGGGTCGGCGGTGCTCGACGCCGCCGCCGCGGAGGCGGTCCACGAGGCCGCCGTCGCGGCCGACGTCGGGACGAGCGTCGACCTGTGACCACCCCGCGAAGGTGGTCAGCGGCGCCCGAATCGGTGGGGAAGCGAGCGCCGCGGCCACGAAACGTATAACCCCCCCGCCACTATCCCGAACAACCATGGACCCGCGAGAGCGACCGACAGCCGTGGCGGTCGACGCCGCGCTCGGCACGCACTCGCCCCGACCCGAGCGACGGCTCCGACGCGGAGACCACACCGAGCGGCCGGTGGCGGCGGTGCGGTCGGAGGTCCGTCGGCGATGACCGAGCGCCGCTCGCGGGCGGACGGCCCGACGTGGGACGTACTCGACCGCATCGCCGACGCCTTCTTCTCCGTCGACGAGCAGTGGCGGTTCACCTACCTCAACCGTCCCGCGGCCGGCCTGTTCGACCGCAACCGCGAGGAACTGCTCGGGCGAGTCATCTGGGACGAGTTCCCGGAGACCGTCGAGACGCAGTTCCCCCACGGGTTCTACCAGGCGATGGAGACCCAGGATCCGGTCGCCTTCGAGGTGTACCACACCCCCCTGGAGACGTGGTTCGAGGTGCGGGCGTTCCCCTCCGAGGCCGGTATCTCCGTGTACCTCCAGGACGTGACAGAGGAGAAGCGCCGCCGCAAGGAGCTGGCCCGCTACGAGGCCGTCGTCGAGAACGCCCACGACGGTGTGCTCGTCATCGACGCCCAGAACCGCATCCGGTACACGAACGCCGCCGTCGAGGACGGTCTGGGGGTGTCTCGCGAGCGCATCCGCGGCCGACACGTCGATGTCGTCTCCGAACTGCTGTCGATCCGCAACGAGGACCTCGCGGACATCGGCCACGCCCTGGATAACCTCCGGTCGGGTCGCGGTCAGCTCCGCCAGTTCGAAGTGGGCTACGTCGGCGAGAACGGTCGTGATCGCGTCGCCGAGATTCGGATGATGCCCCTGGAGGACGGCGCCGCCAACGTCGCCGGCATCGTCCGAGACATCACCGAGCGCCACGAGCACCGCCGCGTGATCACCTCGCTGCACGACTTCTCTCGCCAGCTGTTCGGCGCCGAAGACCGCCTCGAGATCGCGTCGATGGCGGTCCACGCCACCAGCCAGATTCTCGGGCTGGAGATCACCGGGGCGTGGCTGATCGACGACGAGATGGGCTACCTGGACCCGATCGCCGGCTCGTCGGGCGCCTACGAGAAGCTCGGCGGACTCCCCCGGTTCAACGAGGGCGAGGGGCTGGTCTGGGAGGCGTTCCGCGCGAACGAACCGCAGATCTACGACGATCTGAGCACGGTCGAGGGACTGTACAACCCGGACACGGACATCCGTAGCGAACTCATCGTCCCGCTTGGCTCTCACGGCGTGCTGATGAGCGGCGCGCTGGAGCCCGACGCCTTCGACGAGACCGATCTCGATCTCACGTCCACGCTGGCGGCCACGGCGGAGGCCGCGCTGGACCGCGCCGACCGCGAGCGACTGCTCCGAGAGCGCAAGCAGGTCCTCGAACGCCAGTCAGAGCGCCTGGAGGCGGTGTCGGCGGTCATCGAGCGAGACGTCCGCGACCGTCTAGACGACGCCGTCGACGCCCTGGCGTCCGAGGGAGAGGCCACCCGGAAGCTCGTACAGGCGGACAGCCTGCTGGACGACGTCCTAGAGTTCGTCCGCGGGCGGGCCTCGCTGGGCCCCCGCGAGAGCGTTCGGCTGGACCGGGTCGTCGAGCGTACCGCCCGCGAGCGACCCGCCGTCGAGGTCGACGGCCCCGGCCCGGCGACCCTCCGGGCCGACCCCGACCGCCTCGGGAAACTGTTCGAGGGGCTGTTCGCGTCGACGGCGGCCCGCGCCGAGGGCCGGGTGGGCGTCACGGTTCGACTGCTCGACTACGACGCCCGTGGATTCGAGGTCGTCGACCGCGGGCCGCCAATCCCGGGCGATCCCGACCGGGTGTTCGAGGTCGGGTTCCAGGCGGGCGGCGACGCCGCTGGACTGGGACTGCCGATCGCCCGCGAGATCGCGGAGGCGCACGACTGGTCGATCCGCTGTGAGAACCCCGGTGAGGACGGTGACTCCCGGATCGTCGTCGAGGGGGTCACGACGCTGGAGTTCGACGCGACCTAGCTCCGTCGTGAGAGGTCCTGGCACACCCGCCGGTAGGCGTCGTGGTCGGACAGCTCCGCGATGGTGTCGTCTATCTGGGCCCGCAGCACCGCGAGTCGATCCTCCAGCCGCGCGTACTCCTCGGAGGCACGGAGCTCGGCCTCGGTCTTCTGGGAGTCCAGAAGCGCCTTCTTCGAGGCCAGCGCGAAGAACTCCTGAATCTGCTCGTCGTAGGTCGACCGGAGCAGCAGCTGGTCGACGGTCTCCAGCAGGTCCTCCTTCGAGACCGGTTTGACGAGGTAGTCGTCGAACCCCATCTGGATGATGTCGAAGTCGGGTTCGACGGCGGTGACCATCGCGACGCGGGCGTCGAGTTCGCGGTCGCGGATGGTCTCCAGCACCTCGTCGCCCGAGAGGCCGGGCATCCGGCGGTCCAACAGGACGATGTCGACGCCGCCGTCCAGCGACTCCAGGGCCTGCGAGCCGTTGTAGGCGGTCTCGACGGTACAGGCGTCGCTGAGCCAGGCGGCGTACAGGTCCGCGAGGTCTGGCTCGTCCTCGACGATGAGCACCATCGGGTCGGTGCTCATCGCCACCGCCTCCGGGGGAGAGACATCACCGGAAGGTGGGGCGAGAACTATTTGAAGGTGACGGCGCGCGTGTCCGCGTGCGACGACGGTCCCTCCAGCGCGGTCACTCGAGCGTCTCGGTGACGGTCCCCCGCAACGCCCGGATGCGCTCGACGTCGAGGTCGACGGCCGCGTCGCCGACGGTCAGCGACAGCCGCGGGTCGTCGGTCCCCTCGCCCAGCGTGGTCACCGGCGCGACGCCGTCGAACGCCTCGCGGACGGCGTCGGGGTCGGTGGTGCCGACGACGGCCCGGCCGGTGCCCTCCGCGAACGCCGCCAGCGGGTCAGCGTCCGCCGGGAGCGCCGCCGAGACGCCGGCGTCGTCGGTGACCAGCTCGGCCAGCGTCGTGACGAGACCGCCGTGGCTGACATCGTGGGTGGCGACCGTCGAGTCCAGTCGTGCGGTCTCGGCCAGCGTGTCGACGAACGCTGCGGGGTCGTCGGGGACCGCGGGGAAGCGGTCGCTCCCGCCGACCTGCGCGAGCAGTTCCGAGCCGCCCAGGTCGGGGTCCTCGAAGCGCGGTTCGCCGACGAGCAGGTATTCGGCCTCGGGGACCGCCCGCGCCGGCGGCGCGTCGAACCCCGACTTCGTGCCGACCATCGCCAGCGTCGGCGTCGGCGGGATGGGGCCGCTGGGGGAGTCGTTGTACAGCGAGACGTTGCCGCCGACGACCGGCACCGACAGCTGCTTGCACATCTCCGCGAGGCCGTCGACGATGCCGGCGAAGCCGCCGTACACCTCGGGCTTCTCGGGGTTGCCGCCGTTCAGACAGTCGACGGCGGCGAGCGGCTGCGCGCCCGTCGCGGCGACGTTGGTCGCGTTCTCCAGGGCGACGGCGCGGGCCCCCTCGTACGGCGCGACGTCGGTCCAGTTGGGGTCGGCGCCCGAGGACAGCGCCAGACCGGTGCCCTCGCCGTCGCCGTCGGCCGTCTCGCGAATGGCGAGCAGAGCGGCGTCGTCGCCGGGGCCGGTCGCGGTCCGGAGGCCGACCTCGTGGTCGTACTGGCGGTACACCCACCGCTTGCTCGCGGTGTTCGGACTCGACAGCACCGTCTCGACCGCCTGCTCGACGTCGACGTCGGGCAGATCGCGCTCCGGCGTCGGCGGCTCTGTTGACGGGAGGTCGTTGTACGGCGCGCCGTCACCGAGGAACTCGGCGTCGACGTCGACCACGGTCTCGCCCGCGAAGGTGCAGACGTAGTTGCCCTCGGTGACCTCGCCGATGACCGAACAGCCCAGGTCGAACCGCTCGGCGACCTCCCGGACCCGGTCGACGTCCGCGGGGCGGACCTCGTAGCACATCCGCTCCTGGGACTCGGCGAGCAGAATCTCCAGCGCGTTCATGTTCGGTTCGCGCTGGTGGACGTCTTCGAGGCAAATCTCGGCGCCCAGGCCCCCCTTCTCGACGAGTTCGGAGGTGGCCCCGCCCAGCCCCGCCGCGCCGAGGTCCCGGGCCGATCGGATCAGTCCCTCCTCGATCAGCACCTCGTTGGCCTCGATGAGCAGCTTCTCCGTGTAGGGGTCGCCGACCTGGACCGCCGGGCGGTCCTCGGTCTCGCTGTCCTCGTCCAGGTCCTCGCTGGCGAAGGAGGCCCCGCCCAGGCCGTCCCGCCCCGTGGCGTTGCCGACGAGCAGCAGCTTGTTGCCCGGCGACTGTGCCTCGGCGGTGATCAGTCGCTGCTCGTCGGTGACGCCGACGCAGGCGACGTTCACCAGCGGGTTGCCCTCGTAGTCGTCGTGGAAGGCGACGCTGCCGTTGACCGTCGGGACGCCGATGCAGTTGCCGTAGTGGCTGATACCCTCGACGACACCCTCGAACAGGTACTGGGAGTGGTCGCGCTCGAAGTCGCCGAAGTACAGGCAGTCCGCAAGCGCGATGGGGTAGGCGCCCATCGACATCGTGTCCCGGACGATGCCGCCGACGCCGGTCGCGGCGCCGTCGAACGGGTCGACGTAGGAGGGGTGGTTGTGGCTCTCGATGCCCAGGGTCACGTACGTCTCGTCGTCCTCGGGCAACGAGACGACGGCGGCGTCGTCGCCCGGCCCGACGACGACATCCTCGCCGGCCGAGTCGAACGCGCTCAACAGCGGCCACGAGGAACGGTACGCGCAGTGCTCGCTCCAGAGGTTCTCGAACAGTACCGCCTCCTCGCGGGTCGGCTCTCGGCCGAGTTCCTCGACCACGAGCTCTCGGTCGGCGTCGGCGAGACTCATTCACCGCGATGTTGATCGAGCCGGGATTAATGCGTTTCCATGTGCACGAACGTGCGGTTCGGTCGGACGGCCAGCCGGTCCGTCCGCCGCGGGGGCGATGTTCAGACAAGCGACGGTTGCCTGTACAATCCACCGTGGGGTGGGACTGGAAGGGGCCGTCATCGGGCGCGGGGCGCCCGAGAGGGTTTCCGAAGCTGTCACGTCGTCGCTGTCTCAGGTGCCGTTCTTATCTGAACAGTATCGGCGCGGGTCGGCGACCGGACTTATGTCGCTGCGCGTCGTGGTCCGGGGCCGTGCGACCGAACACCCCCCGCCCGACGAGACGACGACTGCTCGCGCTCGCCGGGGCGGGTGCGACGGCGCTGGCCGGGTGTGGAACCCAACCGGGGGTGTGTTCGCCGGGCGTCCCCGTCGAACTCCGCGACGTGACCGTCGCGGACGGCGGCGACGGGTGGGCGCTCTCGGGGACAGTCGAGGCGACGTTCCGCCGAGTCGAGGGGTCGCTGCCCGCCGTCGCGGTCGTCGCGTTCGACGCCGACGGAGCGGAACTCGCCCGCGACGAGGCGGGGACGATGGACGCCGCCGACGGCGAGTCGTTCGACGACGGGTCCTGCGAGGGGTCGCGGGTCACCGCCTCGTTCGACCTCTCGACCTCGACGCTTGCGGCTCGTGTGGCCGTCGGCGGCGGCGCGTACGAGCGGGCCTGTGCGGACGCCGACCTCGATGTCCGGCCCCGAGAGTACGTCCGCGACGACGAGGGCGACCCGACTGACTTCGAGGGGGGCTGGATGTCGCGCTCCCGCGGCTGTGGCTCGGAGACGACCGAGCCACCCGAGGGTGAACTCGTCGCGGTCACCGACGAGCCGACCGAGACGAACGAGTCGGCGACCGCGGGGGCCGAGGAGCGGTCCTCGACGACGGCGGAGAGTCCGTCGCCGTAGGGCGCACGGCCACGTATCGGGGCGCTTTTAGCCAGGCCACGCGTACCCCGGCGCGTGCTCTCGGTCGAACTCCACTGTCACTCGGAGCACTCTTACGACGGCCGCGACCCGGTCGAGATGCTGCTCGAACAGGCGGCAGCCGTCGGTCTCGACGCCATCGCGGTCACGGACCACGACGCCATCGAGGGGAGTCTCCGCGCGGCCGAACTCGCCCCCGAGTACGACCTGATCGGGGTGCCCGGGATGGAGGTCTCGACCGACGACGGGCACGTTCTGGCGATGGGCGTCGAGGAACTCGTGCCCGCGGGACTGCCGTTCGCGGAGACCCTCGACCGAATCCACGAGCTGGGCGGCATCGCGGTCGTCCCGCACCCGTTTCAGGAGTCTCGTCACGGCGTTCTGGCCAGCATCTCTCGGGAGACGCTGGCGACCGCCGACGCCATCGAGGTGTACAACTCGCGGCTGATCACGGGGCGCTCGAACCGCCAGGCCGAGCGGTTCGCGCTCGAACACGACCTGCCACAGACCGCCGGCAGCGACGCCCACATCGCCGAGATGGTCGGCCAGGCCGTGACGACCGTCGACGCCGACGACCCCACCGCCGACGCCATCCTCGACGCCATCGAGCGGGGCGACACCACCGTCGAGGGCAAGCGCACGCCGTGGCGGATCAGCCTCCGGCAGGCGGCCGGCGGCGCCAAGCGCCGCGTCGTCGGCAGGCTCTCCTCGCTGTTGCGATGACCGACGACCGGGTGTGGGGGGCGAGCGTCGCGACGGTCCGGCGGGCGCGCCGCGACGGCGACCCCCTGCCCGGCACCGGCGGGTTCGCCGGGGTCGTCGATGGCGACCCACTCCGTGACGTCCTCGGGCGGGTGCCCCTGTTCACCGACGGCGAGCGGGTCGCTCTCGACCCCGCGGACCTCTCCGACCCACGGCCGGTCTCGGCCGGCTCCTGGGGCGGCGATCCGGTGTGGACGCTGCCCAACCCCGTGCCCTACGCGGACCCGGCGACGGCCCGTGGTGCGCTGGTCGACGCGCTCGCGAGCCGCGACCCCGACGCTGACGCGGTGGCCTTCTCCGGCGGCGTCGACTCCGCCGTCGTCGCGCAGCTGGTCGACGCGCCGCTGTACGTCGCGGGGTACCCCGACTCGCCGGACGTGGCCGCCGCGCGCCGCGGTGCCGACCTGCTGGACCGCCAGGTGCGGGTCGTCAAACTCGACGACGACGCCGTCGCAAGCGGGGTCGAGACGGTGGTCGGCGCGACGGGGCTGACCGACCCGATGGCCGTCGCCATCGCCGTCCCGCTCGCCCTGGTGGCCCGGCGGGCCGCGGCCGACGGGGCCGACCGACTCGCGCTCGGGCAGGGCGCCGACGAACTGTTCGGCGGGTACGAGAAGGTCGCGCTGGCGCCCACCGACGACCGACTCGACGCGACGACGGTGCGAGCGGCCGCTCGCGAGGTGATCGGGACCCTGCCCGACCAGCTGGAACGAGACGTCGTCTCGCTGCGCGCTGCGGGGGTCGACCCCGTCACGCCGCTGTTGCACGACGACGTGGTTCGGGTGGCGCTCCGACTGGACGGCGACCACCTCGTCTCGCCGGCCGGCGAGCGGAAGTTCGCGTTCCGACTCGCCGCCCGCGAGTTCGTCCCCGACGAACTGGCGTTCCGCTCGAAGCAAGCCGTCCAGTACGGCAGCGGCGTCTCGCGCGGACTCGAACGGCTCGCCGTTGCCGCGGGCCACGATCGGTCGCGGGACGGCGTCCGGGCGTACCTCAGATCGCACGCTGACGGCCGCTGAGTCCGAAATGATCCCCGGATCGGGCGGGTCGTGTTTCTCCACCAACTATTGCGTAATTTTAATACTGTGGGGGTTAATTACAACCAGAACAAGAAGATATGAACGGACAGGACGGACTCTATCGCTCGGTTCGGGGGGCAACCGAGGTCGTTGGAATCGTCGTACTGGTCGGAATGGTCGTCACGAGCGCGAGCCTCCTGTTCATGTTCGCGTCGGAGGCCCAGAGTGACATCCGCCAGGAGGTCCAGGTCGAAGACGGCGTCAGGAAGGTCTCCGACATCGACAGCGCGGCGACGGACGTGTCGGCCGGCGCCGGCCCCGGCGGAGAACGGATCGACCTCGGCGACATCAGCCCGTCGCGGGTCCATGTGGTCGACGCGGGGTATTTCGGGATAGAGATGAACGACGGCTCGCCCGGATTCGACGGCAGCGGCGCTTGTTCGGCGCGCGTGCCGCTGTCTGCGGTCGTCGTCGACGTCTCCGACAACACCGATCTGGTCTACTTCGCGGGCGGCATCTGGCGCGTCGACGACTCGGGGGTGACCGTCCAGACGCCGCCGGAGATCGGTCTCGACGAGGACGGAACCCTCGAGTTCACGACCTACAACTTCCAGGGTGAGTTCACCGACCGCGACGCCGTCGTCTCCGAGGACAGCAACGCGAGCCAGCAACTGAGCAGTCGCGTCCAGGAGCAGTTGGTCGCCAGCGAGGCCTGCACGGAGCAACTCGACGGGAACGTCGAGAACGTGAGCGTCACGACCGCGTTCGAGCCCACGGGCGCCTCCTCGTCGGTGACCGACGCCGTCTCGGCGGTCGTCCCGGCCTACCAGCGGTACGTCGCAGCGGAACTGGGCGGGACGACGACCACCGTCGACACGGGCAGCGGCACCGCGGTCGGCACACGAATCGGCGGCGACGCCCTGCCGGGAGAGGCAGACCTCGACCGGAACGGCGTCGTCGACTTCGCCGGCGACGGCCCCGGCGAGGTGACCGGCGACGCCGTCACCGTGGACAAGGACGTGGACAACGAGTACCCCGTCCGGATGACGCTGATGGCGACGGACGTCCGCAACGTCACGGAAGTCGAGCGGACCGTCGAGGTGCCGGTCGAAACGGAGGTCGGACTGGACCGCGAGCAGCGCTACCCCGACTACGAGACGGCGCCCGTCGACGCCCAGCGCGCGGTCACGGGGTGGGACGACGTGACGTTCCCGGGCGACGTTCGGACGGAGGCACCGGACTTCGAGGAGCGCACGACGGACCTCTACCAGACCACCACCGAGTACGAGTTCCAGGAGATCGAGGCGGACAACGCCTTCGAGCAGTACCAAGAGGAGCGCGTCGACGCCCCCGAGCAGGACCCCCTGGAGGTCGTGTTCGTCATCGACGAGTCCGGCTCGATGGACGAAGGGTACCCGAGTCGCAGCGCCGAAGCGAAGGATGCAGCAGAGCAGTTCGTGACCGTGATGCAGGAGGCCAACGCGGAGAGTCCGGCAGATGCGCGTCCGCACACGGCTGCAGTCGTCGGGTTCGGGACGAACCCCAGTCGCTACGACCCCTGGGAGTGTTACTACGACGAGCCCTCGTGTGAGGAGACTCGTGTCCGCCAGCCGCTGACCGACAACCTCGGCGACGTCCAGGGTGGCATCGACGACATCGACACCTACGATGGGACGCCCCTGTGGCAGGGAGTCGACGACGGGACCGATCAGCTCCTCCAGAATGGTCGCGAGGACACCAACCAGATCATGGTCGTGCTGACCGACGGCAAGCACAACCATCCCAACGAATACCCGGACGTCCAGGATCGCATCGACCGTGCGGAGGCCAACGGCATCACGGTGTACACGATCGGCACCGCCGGCGACGAGGACATGGTCGACGCCGCCGACCTGCGTGCGATCGCCCAAGACACCGGCGGCGACTACACCTTCGTCAGCGACACCGGCGAACTGGAGTCGGTCTTCGACCAGATCGTCCGCGACGAGATCAGGTCGAACGTGACGGTTCGGGAGCCGGCCCCGACGCAGACGGTCCGCATGAAAGTGCTGCCCGAAGACGAGGAGTTCGAGGGGACGGTGCCGACCGACGGCGTCCTCACCGAGTGGGACGACCGCGACGTGGTCATCGCGCCCGCCGACGGTGCAGAGCGGGTGAGCATGGTTGACGAGGGGGCCGGCGTGGTTCAGGTCCACTACGCCGACCAGAACGACACGTACTTCTTCCTGAACGGGACCGACCCGACCGGCGGTGACGCCTCGGCTCGCGGCGCCGCGGACGTGACGCCCGAGGACGGGGACGTCGTGCCCGAGGACCCGGAGACCCGCGAGGAGCGCGTCGAGACTGACCTCGACCAGACGGTCGAAATCGCGGCCTACGAGAGCGAACCGGCACCGGGCGACGAACCGGCCCACGACCTGCAACTGCAGCGCAACGGGAACACGCTGTACCTCAGCGTCTCCGACGGTGACCTGCAGGCGACCGACGAGGACGGCCGCGTCAAGTACGTCGACGACGGGGACACGTACTACTTCGACGTGACCGACGACATGATCCCCGAGCCGGGCACGACCGAGCAGTGGGTCGACGCGGGCGAACTACCCGCCCCCGTCGACGTGCAGGTGCTCGCGGACGGCGCCGACACACCCGACGATGCCGACACCGTCACGGTCGACGGCGAGACGCTCGCGCTGCGGGCGACCGGCGGGTGGACCCTCGAACAGAGTCCGAGCGCGGACACGGTGTTCTGGCTGACCGAGCCGAGCGGCGACACCACCTACCGCTTCGACCTGGGGGAGGACGACGCCGCCGCGGAACTGCCCGACCGCGAGGACACGATCACCTGGCAGCCCGTCTCGGAGGACGAGCGACCGACGCTCGAACTGATCGCTGCCTCGCCGAGCGATCTGCCGAGCGACGTCGAGAGCGTGGTCGGCGAGGCGTCGGTCACCGTCACCGAGGGCGGGACGACCTACCTGCTCCGGACCCCCGACGGGGGCGAGCTGGCGTCGACCGACGCCGGATTCCTCCTGGAGACCGACGACGAGACCTACCGCTTCGACGAGAGTGACGTGGCCGCGCTGTCCGAGACCGACGCCACCGGCTGGTTCCCCGCCGACGACATCGACGTGGGGATGACTGTCTACGACACCGCGGACGCCGTGCCGGACGATGCCGAGGGCTACGTGGTCGATCTGGGCGACAACGTCACCGTCGTCGCTCCGGAGAGCGGTAGCTGGAGCGACGTCTCCGTCTCCGGGACGACGCTGACCTACGAGCGAGCCGGCACGGAGTACCGCCTGCCCATCGAGGCGGACGACCTGCCGCCGGTCGACGACCGCACCGGTACGGAGACCCGAATCGACCGGCAGGTGTACTCCCGCCCGATGACCATCGACGTCACGATGGGCGGTGAGACGATCACGACGCCGTGGACCGACGCCGAGTCGGGGCTCGCGACCGACGTGACCCGCGTCGGCGCCACGGAACGCGACACCGTGCTGACGATGGCCGACGGGGAGTCGCTGTCGTTCGACGCCTCGGTGTACGACTGCGACCCGGCCGAGCGCGAGCGGACCGGCGGCTCCGTCGTCATCGGCGGTGAGACGTACAACCGCACGGCCTGCACGACGCTCGACGAGTCGTCGGCCGACCCGGCGACCGTCGACCTGTACGCCGACGGCGACAGCCTCCCGAGCGACGCCGACGCGGCACCGTGGCAGGAGGGCCTGCGTGACGCGCTGGGCTCGGCGTACATGGACGGCGACGAGGTCGACATCGGGGACAACCAGGTCGTCGTGGTCGTCGAGTACGACGACGCGAGCGGGGCGTCGAACTACGCGGTCGCCATCGCGACGATCGGCGACGACGCGCCGGACGTCGCCGAACTCCTCCAGATCGACGTCAACCAGGTCGAAGTCGACGACGACGACGACGACTGACTCCGGTCAGTCCGCTCGCTCGACCGCGTCGATCGCTCGTCGACCGTTCTCGATCACGTCCGGTTCGAACCGCTCGGTGTCCGCCAGCAGCTTTTCGCGGTCGACCCACGTCCAGTCCGCGGCGGGTTGTTCGCCGGGCGCTGGATCGAGCTCGCGGTGGTCGGCGCGGGCGTAGTAGACGAAGTCGACGTGCTGGTGGCCGACGGCGCCGTCACAGACGTTGATGTCCTCCAGCAGGACGTTCCGGGGCCGGGGCAGCTCCGTCACGGTGTCCGAGGAGAGGTCGCCGTCGGGGCCGACGATGGTCGCGTCGAGCCCCGTCTCCTCGCGGGTCTCCCGCAGTGCACACTCGTGAGGTGGTTCGTCGCGGTCGACGTGACCGCCGGGCGGGAGCCACATCTGCAGGGAGTCGTGTTCGTGCAGCAGGACGGCGCCGTCGTTGACGACGTAGGCGGTGGCGACGTGGTGTCGGGTCGTCTCCATGCTCGGTCAGGGGCGGTCGAGCGTGGGAAAAGTTGTGCTTCGAGACGCCTCGGCCTCAGGCCACGCCGCTCTCGGCCTCGAGGAGTTCGTGGTAGCGGTTGCGGATGGTGACCTCGGAGATGTTCGCGACCTCGGAGACCTCGTTCTGCGTGACCTTCTCGTTGGTCAACAGCGAGGCGGCGTACACCGCCGCCGCGGCGAGCCCGACCGGGCTCTTGCCG
>ENA-ORCS01000112-ORCS01000112.1-marine-metagenome-genome-assembly--contig:-NODE-112-length-91162-cov-5.130010_pt1 | contig 91162 bp, 82 predicted proteins | sample MGYA00237781_ERZ508513 | MGnify/ENA primary metagenome ERZ508513 (study PRJEB26184, sample SAMN06268793) | marine metagenome | isolation source: Eden Landing Ponds, San Francisco, CA, USA | place...
TCCCGAACGCGAGGGAGGGGCTGGACCAGTAGAGCTGTCCGTCGACGACTTCGACCTCTTTCCAGCGGGGACGAGGCCAGCGGTAAATCCCGGCGCCGTCGAGGTCGAGGAGATCGACGTCGACGAGCCACACCCATCCGGGGCCGTCGATCAGATCGAGGGTTTTCCCAGCGGTCCAGCGTCCGATGGTGAAGGTCGAGACGATGAACGCAATCGCCCCGATCCGAACGGTTCGAGGTACGTCGGTTCCGGTGACGAGGAGTGCTGCGAAGACGATCAGTGCCGCGGCACCGAGCAGGTACTTCCCACGGACGACGAGCCAGACGAGCGCGCGGAACCACCGGGGATCATTGGGCTGATCTGCGTGGCCGGTTCGGGTGTCGTCAGCCGTCGCCTCTTTCGGTTTGCTGGGTTCGGATTCTTCGGGCATCAGGCAAAACGCTCCCCATCCTTGTTGACCGCAGAGCGTTCAACGACCAGTCGGTACAGGACCATCAGAGCGACGCCAGCAGCAGATGCAAAGCCAGCATCACGGACGTCAGCCCCAGTGAAGGGACCGCCGATCAGTGCGCCACCGTCAGTGGTTTTCACGAAGTGAACGACGCCGTTCTGCTGGGACTGATCGGTCGAGATCCAGACGCGCGTGTTCGGAGGTGCCTGTATCTGGACCTCCGTGCGCTCGTTCGGTTGCAGGTAGCGTTCTTGGTACGTGGCAGATCCGGTCGAGGAATCAGTGTCCTCGATGACGAACAGCGATACCGGAGTGTAGCGGTCGGACTCGAACGTCAGCGTTAGGACGCCAGTATCGCGGTTGTAGCTCTTGTCGACGAGATTCGTAGAGCCGTCGACAGCGAGGATCGACGTGGAGTTCGTCGCGGACTCCGAGGACTGGTTCGCGTTCGTCAACCTGATGGACGCGCACCTCCCCTACCACCCACCCGACGAGTTCGCCGACGAGTTCGCCCCCGGCGTCGACTCGACCGCCGTCTGCCAGAACTCCAAGGAGTTCAACGCCGGCGCTCGCGACATCGATGACGAGGAGTGGGCGGATATCCGCGACCTGTACGACGCCGAGATTGCCCACATCGACGCCCAACTCACCCGCCTGTTCGACTGGCTCAAAGAGCGCGGCGAGTGGGAGGATACCACGGTGATCGTTGCGGCCGACCACGGTGAACTCCACGGCGAACACGACCTCTACGGCCACGAGTTCTGCCTCTACGACCCGCTGGTGAACGTCCCGCTCATGGTGAAACACCCCGATCTGTCCCCCGACCGACGGACGGACACCGTCGAACTCGTCGACCTGTATCACACCGTGCTCGACGCCCTCGATGTCGTGGGCGGTGAGCCTGCGGCACCCGACGAGACGGCCGTCGCCCGCGACTCAACCCGCTCGCTGCTCGCCGACGACTACCGCGCCTTCGACACTGTCGCCAACCCCGATCCCGGACAGGCGGCCGCGCCCGATGGCGCGTTCGGCTTCGTCGAGTACTCTCGGCCGGTGGTCGAACTCAAGCAACTGGAGGAGAAGGCCGCCGCCGCCGGGATCGAGATTTCCGAGGACTCCCGATTCTACGCCCGGATGCGCGCCGTGCGCCGCCCCGACGCGAAGTACGTCCGGATCGACCGGGTTCCCGACGAGGCTTATCGCCTCGACTCCGACCCCGGGGAAACCACGGACCACGCCGCCGCTGTCGACGACGATTCCGCGATCCGTGCCGCCGAGAACGCCCTCGCGGACTTCGAGTCGGCGGTCGGCGGCGCGTGGACCGGCACCGCCGACGCCGACGTGACCGACGACGCCGTCGCCGACATGGACGACGAGGCCCAAGAGCGCCTGCGCGACTTGGGCTATCTGGAGTAGCGCCCGGCCGGTTCCGTCGGGATCACCGAACGGTCACGCCCCGGCGGCGTGATCGTCGTCTCTCACTCCTCTCTGGCCTCGGACAGCCGACGGATCGCGGCGTCTGCGGCGTCGCTCACCGCCGGGTCCGGTTCGAGACGGAGGTCACGGAGGCGGAACTCCACTTCGGTCCCCGCGATCAACTCCGGCTGCTCGCCAGCGATGGCCGCCAACCCGCGCACCGCGTCCACCACGGCGTCCGGATCGTCGCGGCCGAGTTCCGCGGTGAGCGTCGACACCTCCGCCGTTCCGACCTCGTCCATCGACGCCACCCCGAGGTGGTCGGTCACGTCGAACGCCGAGGCTGAATCGTCGTCGATCCGCGTGTCGGCGTCGGCTCCGTCGGGATCGGTGTCTGTCTCGTCGCCGTCCTCGGGGGCGATATCCTCGTCGACCGCTGCCGACTCTGCTCTCTCCGCTGAGCCGTCGGGATCAGTATCTGCCTCGACATCACTGTCGGAAGTTCTCTCCTCGTCGGCCTCCGTCGGTTCCTCCCCGTTCGCCGGGTCGTCGGGATCGGCTCCGTCGGGATCAGTATCTGTCTCGACATCACTGTCGGAAGTTCTCTCCTCGTCGACCCCCGTCGGCTCCACCCCGTCGGCCGGGTCGTCGGGATCGGTTCCGCCGGAATCGGCGCCGGTTTCGACATCACCGTTGGGAGGCATCTCCTCGTCGACCCCCGTTGGCTCTGCTCCGTCGACCGGGTCGTCGGCGTCGGGTCCGCCGTGATCCGCGCTGGTCCCTCCGGCGTCCATCGCCGGTGACTCTCGCTCGTCCTCGCTTCCGGGACGGCGGGACACGGGGTCGCTCCCGCCACCGACAGCCGACGTGACGTCGGCCGACCGGTCGGCCGACGGATCCTCGTCGGTTCGACCTCCCGACCCGTCGGCGGAGTCCGTGGTCGCTGCGTGCCCACTCGATCCACTCCTCGCGTTCGTCACGAGGCCGATGACGAGGGCAAGGCCGAGGACCAAGATGGCCACGACGATGGAGAGCGGCGACGAAAGCGGGACCAACCAGTCGACTCCTGCCCCGGACGAGGCAGTCGCCGTGGCACGGTCCACGCCGGCCGTGGCCGTCGTCGCCGTCGTTGCCGGAGTGCTCGCCGCGGGCGTCGATGTGGCGGCGGTGGTCGACGGCGCACTCGTCGCCGTCGGCGTCCCACCCGCGTCTAGGGTCAGTGTCTGTTCGTGTTCCTGCCCATCGACGTCGACGGCGCGGACGACGACGGTCGTCTCCCCTTCGGCGCGGCCGAGACGCGCCCGCACGTCGACCCGTTCTGTCACCTCGCCGTCGTAGGCGGTGGCCGTCGAGACGGTGTTCCCGTCGGCGTCGAGCGTCTCGACGACGACCTGTCGGACTTGGCCATCGGTGACCGTCCCCTCGACGGCGACGGCGTCGCCGTCGATCCGGGTCGCCTCGTCGTCGATGTCGATGGTCGGCACGATGTGGCCTCGGTAATCGGGCGGCACCGTCAGCTCACGGGTATTGCCGGCCACGTCCGTCGCGACGAACGTAACCTCCTGTACGTCGCCCGTGAGTTGGATGCGATCCTCGAAGGCCACCGAGAGCCGTTCGCGGGTCGGCTCCCGTGACGTTTCGGTCACTACGGACTTCCGGTTCCGGTCGACCCGTACGTCGAGTGACCGCACTTTCACCTCGTCCTCGACGACGCCCGCGATTTCGAGCGTGTCTCCGTTCCGCTCGAATCGGTCGAGCTCGATCGACGGCTGCGAGATGTCCTCGACCCTGACGGTGATGTCGTGCGTGGTTCGCTGTCCGTGGACGTCGCGGGTCTCGACGGTCAGATCGTTCTCTCCGAGACCAAACAGCATCGGCCGGGAGAAGTTGTCCCCTGGATCCGAGATACGGTAGGTCTGCCGGTCACGCCGTGACCGGCCGCCGAACGTCCACTCGTAGTTTCGCTCGATCCGGACCAGTTGGACGCCGCTCTCGTCCGCGAGGTCGGCGGCGAGCGTCGCATCCGCGTGATCGAGCACCACCGTCTCGGACGGCCGTCCTCGTTCGGTGGTGAACGGCGACGTGTAACTCACGCGTGGGCCGTCCGAGTCCTTCCGGATCGTCGCCGTCCACTCGGTCGTCCCCGATCCCTCGGCGACGACTCGCACCTCGTGTTCCCCGTCGTCGATGTCGAGTGTCACCCGTTCCGAGACCGACTCGGCGTCCGGCTGGAACGAGTGACGGGTTTCGCCGTCGACCTCGACTGTTATCGACCCGACCGTCGACTCGCCGCTTGCCTCGACGCGGAGTTGCGGGTCGTCGGTGACGGTAATCGCCGCCCCGTCGTCGACGCCCGCCCCATCCACCCTGACGTTGAGTGTGGGTGCGGCCGCGGCTGTCGACGCCATCCCCGAGATGACGAGCAACACGATCACTCCCGTCGCGACGACGCGTCTCCGTGTCCCTCTCCCCATACCATATCGGTGTAGAATTGACTACGGTAAGTGTTCCGGAGAGGTGAATCTCACGACCCGAGGCGAGTGAGTCCTCGGAAGCCACGGTCGAGGGATACAGAGCCGAGTGCGTCCCGACGCGCTCCCCGAACGAACAGGTTGCAAGAACCGGTACGGCTTTGACGCTGCCGGAACTTGTCCGGACTATGAGAGGAAAGCGAGTCCTCGTGACGGGCGGGGCGGGGTTCATCGGCTCGAATCTGGCGAATCATCTCGCGGCCGACAACGACGTGATCGCACTCGACGACCGTCACCTCGGGACGCCGGAGAATCTCGACGGTGTCGACGCCGAAGGTAACGCCAATGGCCCGGTCGAGTTCGTCGACGGGAGCGTCCTCGACGACGACCTGCCGACGGACGTCGATGTCGTCTTTCACCTCGCGGCCTACTCCTCGTATACGATGGTCGAGGAGCACAAACGTGAGGCCACGCGGGTCAACGTCGAGGGGTTCGTCAACACGGTCGAACAGGCCCGCCGCGACGGCTGTGACACCGTCGTCTACGCCACCACCTCCTCCATCTACGGGTCTCGCACCGAGCCCTCGCCCGAGGACATGGACATCGAGGCACGCACCTGCTACGAGGCGTCGAAACTCGCCCGCGAGCAGTACGGCGAGTACTTCGGCAACCACTACGACATGACCCTCGCAGGCCTGCGATTTTTCTCGGTCTACCAAGGCTACGGCGGCGCGGAAGAACACAAAGGCGAGTACGCGAACACGGTGGCGCAGTTCGCCGACGCCATCGCCTCGGGCGAGTCGCCCGAACTGTTCGGTGACGGCACGCAGACCCGCGATTTCACCCACGTCGACGACGTGGTGCGGGCCACCGAACTCGCCGCCGATCACGAACTCGACGGTATCTACAACGTCGGCACCGGCGAGAGCTACACGTTCAACTCGATGGTCGAGATGATCAACGACGAACTCGGGACCGATGTCGACCCCCAGTACATCGAAAATCCGCTCGACGTCTACGTCCACGATACGATGGCAGACGCCACGAAGCTTCACGAGGCGACCGGCTGGGAGCCTGAGGTCGACTTCGAGGACGGCGTCGCGCGTGTGTGCGCGGCGTACAAGGAATAACATAGGGAACGGCGTCGCTTCGCTCGATTCGCCCGTCGTCCAACTCGGGGAACACGAGTATGATGCGTGCGGGCAGACGACCCCAACCCTCCAGTCAACGAGTCATAGCCCGAAGGTAAGCGGCGTATACTTAGCGGTTATACTTCCGACACGCCGAGTGATGTCACGGCGAGAACGGACTTCACGACGGATGCTACTCGCGGCGGCGGGGAGCTTTCTCGGTATTGGCGCTTTCTCCGGTCGAGCGATTGCTCAGGGAAACGGCAAAGGAAGAGGGAATGGCAAAGGCAGGGGGAATGGCAAAGGAAGCGGAAACCCCGGTCGCGGGGGGAATCGGGGCAAGGGTGATCGAGAGAACGATAAAGGACAGGACGGTGACGAAGAAGCAGACGACGAGGACGATGACGGGGACGACGAGGAACAAGAAGACGACGAGGACGACGAAGAGAAAGAAGAGGAGGGAAACGGTAACGGGGGTAAGGGTAAAAACACCTGTCCGGACGGCACCGCCCTCTTAGCGAAATACGAGATAGACAGCGGGGAGTTCGTCTTCGAGAAAGATGGCGACTATCTAGAGGTTGGCGACAGCTTCGAGTTCACCGTCACGAAAACCAAAGACGACGGTGAGGTGCTCGCGTTCGAGGTCGAGGATACGGACGGCGTATACGATATCTCGCATCTCTCGGTCAAGACGGGTGCCGGAACCTTCCAGAAGGACCTGACGACGGACGACGATCCGGATGGCCCGACAGCCGAAGTATCGTTCGACGTCGAGGCGTTCGACGACAGCGACCCCGTGCAAGCGGTGAGCAATGTACTGCTCTGCTCGAAGGTGTACTGGCAGATCGACTTTGGCCGGGGCGAGGTCCCCGACCCCCCTGACTACGACTTCAACGACCTCCCGTACGCGGCCACGGGCAACGGGACCGACGACAGTGTCGATAACCCGTCGGTCAACCGAGACGACTATCGAAGCGGAAAATTCGACTACGTGAACGTGGTCGAACCGCCGGGACTCGAGATCGATCTCGACGAGGGGACGGCGACCATCGAGTTTGACGAGAACACCGCCGACAAGATGCATCTGGCAAGCTTCGAAACACCGGGGGCGTTCCAACTCCGAAACGACGAAATCTCCCGTCAGGATCGGTTCGACGTGGCGTATACGACCGCAACGAGCGGTTCACTTACCGTTGATATTCCGGTTCCCGAGGCGTACGCGGACGGCTGAACGTCGTTTACTGGAGCGAACTCACTCCCGACGGATTCGTCTCAGCCCGGCTCTGCACTGTGTCTCGAAGAGAAACCAACTGTAGCAGGCTCCGAGGGCGATTCCGGCGACCCCATCGCGCCAGCCTCGCTGATCGATCACTCTGAGGTAAAACCCCCACAGCGGTCCGAACAGCAGTTTCCTCACGCTGAACTCCCGGTTTGCTCCCGCGATTTGGGCGTATCGCCGCTGTGACTGCCACCGTTCGTAGACCGTCCGTTCGAGGCGGTGGTGGACCGCTAGTTTGTGCGTGGCTGGAATGTCGTGGACGTGGCGATCATCGACGTCTTGGACTCGGTTTCCGTCGATCCGTAGAAAATCGTGTACGTCCCGTTCGAAGTCGACAACGTCACGCCGGACGACGAGGGGTTGTAATCTCGGCCACCCCCTGACCAGCAGTTCGCTCCCGAGATAGTTCAAAACCGGTGCGCGGATCAGTTTGACCTCCTCGGCCAAGTCGGTCGTCACTTCCTTGAGATACCGTTGTAGGTCCGTCGTGAGCGATTCGTCAGCGTCGAGAAATACCAACAGATCGTTCGACGCCGCTTCGGCGCCCAACCGACGGAGGTGATCGTACGGCTCCTCCATCGGGCGTCTCGGCGCATCGACGACTGTTGCGCCGTGTCTCCTCGCAATCTTCCGTGTGTCGTCGACGCTTTCGCTGTCCACGACGAACACCTCCTCACACCATTCGACCGATTCCAGTGTCTCGGACAGGTAATTTTCGTCGTCTCGCGTCAAAACCACTGCCGAAACGGACATGCCCAACGGAACGATGGTCGATCCGACCGGTGAATAAAACCAAGCCTATCGTTATCACTCGCGAATTCTCATCTCTCCGAGCCGAGACACGGTGTCGATCAGGTCGTCGGGGAGAGACGCTGTGTGTTTCTCACCGACCCCGACCACGGCGGTGATTGTCAAAATCGACTCCGGCGTTCAGGCAGCTTTAGCTGGCGATCAGCCCGTTCGTCCACCAGCGCAAGTGCACGTGCGATGGGCTCGGGCGCTCACGCTTCGGTGGCCCGAGCACCTCAAGACCTATGTTGTTTGACTGTTTCGACACAAACGACTATCGATGTCAGACGAGGGCCGGAGAGAACGCCGAGACGCGCACTCGGGACGAGCGACGTCCATGTCACGAAGTCGCTCGACGCGTCGGCTCGTCGCGACACTGCTCGCCTCGCTGTTGGTGCTTTCCGCTGGCTGTGCCGGCATCGTTGCCGACGACCAGCCGGGTACGGAGACGTCGACCGCGACTCCGAGCGGTACCTCATCGACCTCCCAGTCCAGTAGTTCGACGGCGGCGCCGACCGAGTCCATGTCGGGTGCTGGCGGGCAGTCCGGTTCCGGAGCCGAATCGACGGGACAACTCGACGACGACGGGCTCTCCGCGGAACGCGAACGGCTCGTCGGCACCGACCCGACCGATCCCGACACGGACGGTGACGGCCTCGGCGACGGCAAAGAGGTGGAACTCGGCACCGATCCGCTGGTCGCCGATACGGACGGCGACGGACTTGACGACGGCCGAGAACGGGAGCTCGGCACCGACCCCCTACTGATCGATACCGACGATGACGGACTCGACGACGCGGCCGAACTCGACGGACGAACCGATCCGCTGGTCGCCGATACGGACGGCGACGGCGTCCTCGACGGACGGGAACTCGAAGCGGGATTGAACCCTATCCTCGCCGACACCGACGAGGACGGACTCAACGACAGCGCCGAACTACAGCGAGGGACCGATCCACTGTCCGTCGACACGGACGACGACGGAATTCGCGACGGCCGCGAAGTGACGCTGGGAACGGATCCGCTGACTGTCGATACGGACGGGGACGGCCTCGACGATAACACCGAAATCACGGGACCGACCAACGCGACGATGAACGACACCGACGAGGACAAGCTCGACGACGGGCGCGAACTCGAACTCGGCACGAACGCAACCAACCCCGACACGGACGGCGACTCGCTGCTGGACGGCTGGGAGGTGCGGGGCGAGACGCCGGGTGGCGCCGACCTACCCGACGCGGACCCCCTAGCGATGGATCTCTACGTTCTCGTCTCTCACTCCGAGGAGGCGTGGCGGTTTCGGGACAGCGAACGGACGACCATCCGCGCGGCGTTCAAGAATATGAACGTCGAGAATCCGGACGGAACGTCGGGTATCGACGTGCACTTCGCCAACGGTGGGACGGTCTCGATGGACCGCGAATTCACCAATGGCGGTCCATCGGTGCGGGCTGCTCGACGAAACTCGAACACTGACACGATGGGTTCCCGCAAGGGCGTCTATCATCACGTGATACTCGCGCGATTACACGACAAAAGAAATCGTTACGACGGGTGGGCCGCGATGCCTGGGCGCTTGGTGCTAGTCGACGAGAGTCGGAGAGGGCCTCAAGGTGGAACTATCCCATACCGCGACCGACTCATTATCCGCGGGCTCCTGCAGAATATTCTGGGAGAACCGGACCCGCAGTACAAGCCTCCTGATCCGGAAGGCGATATCCTAGGCAGGTCTACGAAAAGTGGGTGGACCCGCTACGAACCGGATGACCCTCGGGCCCACGAGTACCTCCCACGACACTTCGCGGATCAACTCGCACAAGAGGGGTACGCGACCTCACCAGTTCGCTCTCGATAATCGGAGCACCCTTGGATATTGGAACTGTTGGCTTATCGTCTAATTTCGACCCGCTGATACCTATCTCTGGGAATATTCTTCATCGTCGTTACGTTGATTCGCACGGACGCCACAAAACTCTGAGTTGATAATTGCGCCCGCGAACATATATTTCGGGATCGTTGAGTCAGGCGTGATTCCAAATGGTGGACATCTACGCCGTGGCGAGCGGCAAACGCGGTGTCGGGAAGACCGTCACCGTCGCGGCGCTCGGCGACGCACTCGCCGATGCCGGGCACGCCGTCCTGTTAGTCGATTTCGACCTCACGAGTCCCGATCTGGGGGCGTATCTCGGCCTCGACGCGGACGAACCGACGGTTCACGACGTCCTCGCCGGAGACGTATCTCTCGACGACGCCGTGCGTTCGACGCCGACGGGCGTCTCGCTCCTGTCGGGTTCCCGAACGGCAGACGCGTTCGCGACCGTCGATCCGTCGGGATTGCACGAACTCGCCGAACGAGCCGAGGCGTTCGACGTCGTCCTTCTCGATACGGGTCGTCCGACTGCGCCGGATACGAGCGTGGCACTCGACGCCGCCGACGGAACTCTCGTCGTCTCGACGCCGGGACGTATCGCCCGACAGGACTCCGCAATCCTCCTCGAACACTTGGACGACCGGGGCAACGAACCCATCGGGACCGTCCTGACGCGTGTCGAGGACGGGTCCGATCCCGAACCGCTCGACCGTGACGCCCCGGAACTCGGCCGGATCCCGGAGATAGACGGCGATCAGTCGGATCTCTCCTTCCTAAGCGACGCGCCCGAACACCCGCTGTCGCTGGCTGCCGAGGACCTCGCGACCGGCCTGATCGACTCCCCCAAAACGACGCTCGGCATCGACGACGAAGTGGTCGCCGAGGACCAGACGCCCGTCCACGACCGCGAAGCGTCGCTCGCCGGGGACGCGGTGACGGACGGATCGGGCGACGACTCGCGGGACGCGGCAGACGCCGATACGGCCCCCGCCGATCGGAGTGCCGCGTCCACGGACAACGATCCGTCCGCGGGACCAGACGAGGACTCCGCGCCGCTTGTGACTACTCGCCGTGCCCTCGTGACGCTCGTCATGGGGCTCGTGGGTGCGTTCTCGACCGGCCTTCTCGGCCCGAGTGACGTCGAGAACGCGGCGCCGACGGAGTCGGTTCCCGACGTCGACGGCTTCGGATACGGAGGGACGCCGCTCACGAACAACGGCGGGACGGCGACGACCGAATCGCCGACTGCGACGGCGACCCGGACCGCAACCTCCATCGCGGCGAACGACGAAACCGCGACCCCGACGGCGACTGCGACCGAATCCCCGGCAACGACACCAACCGACACGGTGACAGCGATACCAACCGACACGTCGACGGCGACGCCAACCGATACGCCAACGCCAACACCTACGCCCGATTCGCCGTCCCCCGCCGCTGCAGTCGGCGGTGGTGGCGGCGGTGGCGGTGGTGGGGGCTCGTCACAGACCACCTCAACTTCCACACCTACCAGCACGCCGACGGAGACTCCTACTAGTACACCGACGGAGACTCCCACTAGTACGCCAACGCCGACAGAGACTCCTACTAGTACGCCGACGCCAACGCCGACGGAAACCCCCACCAGCACGCCGACGCCAACGGAGACACCTACTAGTACGCCGACGCCGACGGAAACCCCCACCAGCACGCCGACGCCAACACCGACAGAGACACCCACCAGCACGCCAACTCCGGTTCCGGACGACGATGTGGACGACTACGGCGAGTTCGGGTACGGCGAGGGCGGATACGGCGGGACAGTTTAGTCGCTCAGATCCCGTTCCAACAGCCGGACGAGTTCGGGGAGCCGATCCAGCGACCGAGGCCGCCGAAGTCGCCGAATCGTTACCGTATCTGCGAGCGCCCCGCAGGCGCTCAGGTGGCTGGCCGCCCTGTCCGCGTTCGTGTCGTCGTACAGGGAGTACGAGGCCCGCAACAGTGCGAACACGGCGGCCCCGTTCGGTAGCGGATCGACGCCGAACGCCTCGTCGTCCGCCAGCAGGTAGACCCGATCGATCCGCCGTGCTTCGTCCGAGAAGCGGTCGTCGTCGACCGCGATTCTTCCTTCGACCTCGTCGCCCGCCAGCGACAGCGAGTTGGCGACCACGGGGGCCACCCCGAGTGACGGGACCCCCGGCGGGACACACGGTCCGCCGTCACCGGAGTCGATCGCCACGGTGTCGTCGGCGTGAACGACGTGCCCCGCGGCAGAACACGCCGCGGCCACCGTCGACTTCCCTCGCCCGGACGGGCCGGCCACCGCGACGAGGCTATCCCCGATCACGACCGCGCTGGCGTGCAACACTAGGTGTTCCCGCTGGACGAGCACCGACTGCATTCCCGGCCCGAGGAGCAGTCGCTCGACCGCCGCCCGCGAGGCGGCCGGTGCCGGATCGACGACGACGTCACGTCCCTCTCGAATCCGAAGCGTGCCGACTCTCTCGTAGAACCAGTAGAGTGCGTCGGGTGTTCGAAGCGTGGTGAATCCTCGGTCGTCGTCCGCGTGGATCGTCGTCGAGTCCCTCGTGACACCACCGGGGCGCTGGGGTAACGCTCCGGTTTCGACGGTCACGTCCGACTCGGCGGACTGTCCCTCGACGGGCGAAAGCTGCGAGAGCGGCCACGCCGACGCGACCGAGAGCCCGAACGCCTCGTATCTGTCTCGCCCGGGATTCCTCACGACCGCGCCCTCGTTTCGCTCTTACCGGCCCCAGTCGTCGTCATCGTCGTCCCCCCAACCCCAGTCCCAGTCGTCGTGGTCGCCGTCTCCCCAGCCCCAGTCCCAGCCGTCGTCATCCCATTTCGTCGCGTGATCGTTCCCCGCTGGAGACTGGTTCCACGTGTCGGTCACCGCTTCGATGTCGCCGAGTTCGACGACCTCCGGCGACTCGTATTGCTTCATGCTCGCGTGTTTTCGTGAAGTCAGGGATGTACCTTTTCGTCCATCTATCACTGCTGATTGCCAACTGGTGTCGCGGACAGATAGATGTGACACGCCGATGGATTGTCGAACAGGCGTCACGTTCAAATCGGTGGGTATCGTGGCTGACCGTATGCCCGTCACGAAACGCCGTCGGTTCGTTCACATCCACGTCGCGTGGATGTTGGCCGCGGCGCTCGTGCTCACACTCTTGGAGTCGCTCACGTACGAACTGTTTTTCATCGTCTCGCTGATCGGCCTGCTGATCGCCGTCGAACTGACCGCGCCGTTCAGGGTGACTCCACGCTGGCGCCGACGGCTGCGCTGGGTGGTCCTGCTCGGTCTTGCCGGCTTCGGATACATTCTCCTCCAGCGCCTGCTGGCCTTGCTCCCGCCCGAGGTGTTCTGATGGTCCGAGTTCAGGGCGTTCCGGGCGTGCTCGTGGTCGGACTGGCCGTTGCCCTCCTCGTCACCGGCGGGTGGGCGGTGTCCGTCTCCGACGACGCCTTCGGCGCGTACAACCCGGGCTGGTCGGGCACGTCGGAGCTTCGGAGCGAGGTCGGTGCGGCCGAGACGTCGCTCCTGCTCGCTCCCCGGATGACAGCCTACGACGGCGTCTCGCCCGAGGGCACTGTCGCCATCGTCTTCTCGCCCGACGAGCCGTACAGCGACGCGGAGGCGACACGACTCCGACGGTTCGTTCGTGCGGGCGGGACGCTCGTCGTCGCGGAGGACTTTGGCCCGCAGACGAATCCACTGCTCCAGCGAATCGGCGCCAGCGCCCGCGTCGACGGCCGGCCGGTGCGCGACGAGCGACACTACTACCGGTCGCCGAACATCACGGTCGCGACCGGTGTCAGGGATGCCGGCCCGACGGCTGGCGTCGACGAACTCGTGTTGAATCACGGCACCGCTCTCCGCCCCGGCGACGCGAACGTTCTCGTCGAAACGTCCCCGTTCGCGTACGTCGACGCGAACGGGAACGAACGACTCGACGACACCGAGTCGCTGCGACGCTACCCCGTCGTCACCGTCGAACAGGTCGGAGAGGGGCAGGCTATCGTCGTCGCCGACTCCAGTCTCTTCATCAACGCCATGCTCGAACACGAGGGGAACCGACGTTTCGTTCGCGGACTCGTCGACGGCACCGGGACGACGGTCCTCGATTACTCGCACACGAGCGGGCTTCCCTTGCTCGCCAGCGCGACGCTCGCGCTCCAGCAGAGCCCCGGCCTGTTGGTCCTCGTCGGGGTCGGTCTCTTGACGGTCTTGCTGGCCGTGAACACGCGATTTGTCAGGGATCGACTGTCGAGATCACGGTCGAAATCGAGAGGCCCGACGGCTACCTCACGCGACCGTCTTCACCGTGGACTCGCCCGTCGACACCCCGATTGGAATGACGAGGTTCTGATACGTCTGGTGGCAGGAGTTATCACTGATGGTGAACAAGAGAACATCGAGTCGACCAATGACAACAGAGGAGACGATGGGTGACCCCGCTGCGTTGTTCGACGGGATACGAACCGAAGCGGGGCAGGTGCTCGTCGGCAACAGGGAGATCTTGGAGGGGCTCACTATCGCACTGTTCACGCGGGGGCACGTCCTGCTCGAAGGCGTCCCGGGGGTAGCCAAGACGACGATAGCGACGCTCTTTGCGCGCACGCTCGGGTTCGACTATCGCCGCATCCAGATGACGCCGGACCTTCTTCCGGCGGACATCACGGGGACCCGGATCTATCGCGCCGAAACGGGGGAGTTCGATCTGCAGAAGGGGCCGATCTTCTCGAATCTCGTCGTCGTCGACGAGATCAACCGCGCGACGCCGAAGACACAGAGCGCGCTGCTCGAAGCCATGCAGGAGGGACAGGTGACCATCGAGGGCGAGACTCACGACCTCCCGGAGCCGTTCATGGTCGTGGCGACCCAGAATCCAATCGAGATGGAGGGTACGTTCGGCCTGCCGGAGGCCCAGCGCGACCGCTTTTTAACGAAGCTCCGGGTCGGGATCCCGGATCGCTCGCTCGAAACCGAACTGCTCGACGCGTTCGATGCCGACCCCGCCCAAGACTCCGACGACGTCTCGCCCGTCGTCGACGCCGACGGCATCCTCGCCGCCCAGCGAGCCGTCGACGACGTGTTTCTGAACGCGGAGGTTCGGGACTACGTTCTCGACATCGTCGAGCGGACACGAGAGAGCGCCGACGTCGCCTACGGGGCCTCTCCCCGTGCCGCCATCGCCCTGCTTCAGGCCTCGAAGGCCCGCGCCGCGCTCCGGGAGCGCAGTTACGCTATCCCCGACGATCCGAAGGCTCTGGCCGAGCCGGTGTTAGCCCATCGGCTCGTCCTCTCGACGGACGCGGAATTGAGCGACGTCGCGCCCCGAGCGGTCATCCGGAACGTTCTCGCCGACGTGACGCCGCCGGATGCGAGCGCGGACTACACGCACGCTAGGGCGGAAACCACCGCTGCGACCCCCGTTGGCGACGGCGGCGACGCCCCCGACGACACCGACGGGACCGACGACTGATCCCCGTGTCACCCATCCGACCCCGGTCCCGACCAGCATACGACCGCTCCGGCAGTGACACGAACGACCGATGAACGGCACGCGCCGGGGGGCGGCCGTCGTGATTGGGGTACTGTTGCTCATCACGCCGACCGTGATGTCCGCGACGACGCCTGTGACCGCCGAGACTGCCGAGCCAGCCGTCGACCCGACGGCGGCACAGATGCAGTCGACGAACAACTCGACGACGGTCCATCAGAACCCAGATAACGTGCGTGCGCGTGGCAACCTCACGGCCGTCCAATCTTGGCTCGGCGACCGGATCGGGACGTCGCTCGCGGACTGCGCCCGCCGGACCGACCCTGCGGCCAACGGCACCTGTGCCGCCCTCGCCGAGGGCGGCGCGTATCCCTCTCTCGCGGCGCGGTACTCCGACGTGGCGCGACTGACCGGCGATCTCGGCGACGCCAACGCGAGTCGCGTATTGAACCGGACGGCCGAGCACCAGTTCGAGTTCGTTCGGGCGGTCGTTCGCTACCGCTCGACGCTCGAAACCTACCACCGGGTGCGCCAGCAGGGGCGGGTACGGCGGGCACAGGCGCTCGCACGCCGTGTCTCACAGCAGGGTGACGCTGTCGTGGCCGCGGGCGAACGGGTTATGTCCGACTATCGGATCCTCGCCGGCAACAGCATCATCCCCGTTTCCCGTGCCCGTTCGATCACGTCGTCGACGATGTCGAACGCTTCCGCGACGACCGAGGAGGTCCGAACCGCGTCGTTCAATCCGCCTCGACTCGTCCTCTCCCAGAACGTGACCCAAGCGTCGTTCGACGATCCGGCCGTCGTCCGTGGGCGACTGTCCGACGCCGACGACGGACGCCGGCTGTCGGATCGCCCCATCGTCGTTCAGGCCCCCGAGACGACCCTTCGAACGAAAACGAACGCGAACGGAACGTTCAACGTCACCTACCGGCCGACCGCGGCACCCGTCGGGAACGCGACGGTCGTTGTCCGGTACCGTCCCCGCGACGACTCCGAATACACGCCGGTCGAGAACCGAACCAACGTCTCGGTCCGGTCGACCGAGGCGACCCTACAGTTGAACGAGACGACCGCCACGGTCGGGTTCGGCGACGAACTGCAGGTTCGCGGGCGACTCGGTGCCGGCGGTGTCGGCGCGCCGAACGCCTCCGTGGTCGTCTCGGTCGACGGGACTCTCCTCGCCATAGCAAAAACCAACGAGACGGGCAGATTCGTGGCGACGGGACGGGTTCCCGCGGCCGTCCCCTCCGGATCGCCATCGCTCACCGTCTCGCTGGCACCGGGCGATCGCGCGCTTCGCGCCGATCCGGTATCTCGTTCCGTCGAGGTGGAGCAGACGACCCCACGACTCCTCGTCGGCACCGAACGCCTCGACGCCGACACCGCCCGCGTCTTTGGCGGCATGCGAGTCGGGGCGACGCCCGTCTCCAATGCGAGCATAAAGATTCGCCGCGACGGGAACCCCATCACGACCGTCTCGCTCTCTCCGGAAGGCACCTTCGAGCGTAATGTCTCGATTCTCGACGTCCCCGCAAACGGGACGGCGGTGTTGACGGTCATCTACGATCCCCCGGGTGGCAATCTCGAACCGGTCGAACTGCAGGTGGAGATCAGGCCCGTGGCTGAAGGGCTACCGGACGCTCCCGACGTCGAGGGACTTCTCGCCGACCGGCTTCAACCCCTGTTTCGTCTCGATCCCATCCCCTTCGCCACCGGTGCGTTGGCGGTCCTTATCCTCTTTCTCGTCGCGTCGGGTGCGGCCTACCGGAGCCGCGGTCAGTTTCAGCTTGGCGACATGATCCGGCGTGGTGGCTCCATCGGAGCGCTGATCGGGTCCAGTTCTGGTTCCGGCTCCGGCGACGCCGAGCCGGGCGAGGCGCCCGACGTGCCGTCCTCGACGACGACCGTCTCGGATGGGGACGCCGACGAGGACGACGAGGCGACGTTCATGGAGGCGGCCCGCTCCCGGTTTGCCGACGGGCGGACGGACGACGCCGTCGTCGTCGCCTACGGCGCGGTCAGACGCCACCTGCAGTCGCGGTTCGGCGTCGATCCGTCGCTCACCCACTGGGAACTCTTGGCCGTCCACCGCGACGCACTCGACGACGACCAGCGTGAGGCGCTCGAACGACTCACCGCGGCCTACGAGAGCGCGGCGTTCTCGCCGGCCCGAAGCACGGTCGAGACGGCTCAGGCTGCCCTCGACAGCGCCACCCGCATTCTCGGACAGGAACGCATCGCCGACGGAGGTGAGCGGTCGGTCCATGCGGACGACTGAGCTCTATCGACACGGCCGCCCGACGCGTTTCGCTGCGTCCCCGACTGGAGGGTACCGATGAGCGCGGACACGGACACGGAGGCCGACCCGGAGACCGGGTGGCTACGACTCTTCCCGCCTTCGGTTCGTGCGCTTCCTCCCGACTTGGCCGCCGTCGTCGGCTTCGTGTTGCTCACCTCCCTAGTCGCGTTGCTCCCAGTCGTCCGCGAGACGTTGCTTCGGGTCGCGCTCGCCCTACCGTACGCCCTGTTCGTCCCCGGCTACGCCTTCATCGCCGCGCTCTTTCCGGAGAAGGGGCGGTCGGACGACGACGCAGCCGACGCCGATACCGAGGGGCTCGTTCGAGGCGGTATCGACGGCTTCGAGCGCGTCGCGCTCTCTTTCGGAACGAGCATCGCCATCGTCCCGCTGGTCGGACTGGTGCTGAACTTCACCCCGTGGGGACTTCGACTCGTCCCGATACTGGCGCTTCTCGGCGGCGTCACCGTCGTCTTGGCGGCTGTCGGTGCGCGGCGGCGAGCGGCGCTCGATCCCGAGGACCGCTTCGAGGTGCCGTACGAACAGTGGCTCACCACAGCCCGGACGGCGTTCGCATCGGAGACACGACGGGATCGGATCCTCAACGTCTTGGTGGCCGTGAGCGTCCTGCTCGCGGTTGGGAGCGTCGGCTACGTCGTCGCGTTCCCGAAACAGGGGCCGCCGTTCTCCGAGTTTTACCTCCTGACCGAGGACGAGAGCGGCGATCTCGTCGCCGACGACTACCCGACGGACTTCGTCGCGGGCGAACCCCGTTTGGTGATCGTCGGCGTCGGGAACCACGAGCACGAAACCGTCACCTACACCGTGGCGAGCGAACTCCAGCGGGTGCGCGTCGCGAACAACTCGACGGAGGTCCTCGAATCCGAGTCGCTCCAGCGGTTCTCGTCACGGGTTCCCGACAACGAAACTTGGCACTACCGACACCGCGTCACCCCGACGATGACGGGCGAACGCCTCCGGTTGACCTACATGTTGTACAGAGGCGATCTGCCCGCGGAGCCGACGACCGACAACGCGTATCGCGAGGTTCACCTCTGGGTGAACGTGACCGCGCCGGCCAACGGGACATCCGAGACCTCGGTCCGTCCCGAGGGGCCGTCGCCCGCCGTGGCATCGACGACCTAGGAGCCACGAACGGCGGCGTGACAGTGCCCGAGTCCCTCTGTGTCTCCCGATGGACTCCATTCCCACCACAATCATCAACTATCACGTCGACCAACACGTCACCGTCGACCACGCACTTATGGATCTGCCAGAACGGTCGTTGACTCGACGCGAATGTGTCGCCATCGCGGTCGCGGCGGCTTCCGTCGCCGTCTACACGAGCGTCTCCGAGCCGTCGGTGTCCGGACTGTCGGCTTTCGGTGGAGAGACGGGAACCTACGGCGTCGACGGCTACGGAACGGAAGGATACGGCGAGTGACGGTGTTGCTCGGGCGGCTCACCACCGGCAGGTGACGAGCGTCCGCCCCCCGTCCTCGGTCGTTTCGACGGTGACCGGGCGGTCGAGGCTGTAGGCGATCCCCGTCCCGAGGAACGACGCGACCGGGTGATCGAACGCGGCGACGTCGTCGTAGGCGCTCCCCCGAATCACGAGTGTGATCCGCCCGCCGTCGGCGTCGATCTCCGGCTCCGCTCCGTCGACGAGTTCGAACTGTTCGACGAGAGCGTCGGCCAACTGCGCCCCCAGATCTGTCGGCGTCTCGGCGATGCCCCCGACCGCAGTCTCGAACTCTTGGACTAGGCGAGCGGCAGTCGGCCGCACCGCGATTCCCCGCCGCGTCCGCGACTCGGGCAGGACAAACAGCGAGGTCAGTTCCTCGCTCGTCGGGAGTTCGTAACTCGACGACTGCGGAACGAACAGCCGGACCGGAACCCCATCGCCCGTCCCGCCGTCGACGGGCACGTAGACGTTCGTCTCCCGGAGCCCGAGTTCGGCCCGTAAGCGTGCGCCCGTGTCGGCGACCGACCCGTAGACCGAGCGCCCGACCGTCGTGGTGACGAGTCGCTCGGGCGTGAGAAACCACGTCATCGCGCCGCCGAAGAGTCCGATCGCCCCCAAAATGAAGAGGAGTTCGGTCCCGATGGGCAACACGAGTCCTCCGAGGGCCGCGAGGACGCCGAGCGCGAGCAGCGCCGCCGCGGAACGCCGGTACTCCGCCCGCTGTGCGCGGGCGTACTCCTCTCGGAGCCGTCGGTTTTCCGCCCGGAGTTCCTCCACGAGTGCCGTCAGCTCCGCCTCGTCGAACTCCGAGAGCGAGGGCTCTTGGTCCGAGCGACGCTCCCCCGGGTCGCGGGTCGACGAGCTCTCGTCTCCCCGCTCGCGTGTCGTCTCCTCTTGACTACTCATCGACGGACACCTCGACTGAGTCGTTCATGGTTCATCCTCCGGAGTTCCCGCGTCGCGGTCGGCACCCGGCTGGTCGCTCTCCCCGACGGGACCCGTATCGCCGGCCGCCGCGGTGTCGAGCGTCCCGAAACGGAAGCGCTCGTACCGGTGGAGGGCGTACGCCAGCCCTGCGAGGAGGGCGGCCGCGCCGAGCCCGAGCCCTCGGACGGCGACCACTTGGCTCGCGGCGAGTGTCCCTCCGGCGACGACGAACAGGGCCAAGAACAGGGCGACGGCGCCAATCGAGCCCCAAGTGCGAGCTATGTCGACGGCGAGCAAGCCACCGAGCCCCGAGAGCGTCAGGACCGTCCCGAGTGAGAGCGGATCACCGAGGCCGGCGACGGCGAGAGCGCCTGTCGCGAACACGAATTCTACCCGGAGGAACAGCCAGAGGACGACGAGGACGACGCCGGCGAGGACGCCGAGGCGCTCGCCTTGAAGCAGAAAGCCGGCGAGGGCGACGAGCACGGCGAGCAGTTCCGGTACCCGCTGTGAACGCTCCTCCAGTCGGCTGATCGGGCTGTAGTGATCGGCCGACTGCGCCGTCTCACTCATCGGTGTGTCCCTCCTCGTTCGAACGCATCGGATCGTCGCCGTACGCGAGCCCCTGCCGTGGGTTCTCGCCGTACTCTTGGTATCGGCGGCTCGCGCGGGCGACGTCGCGGCTCCGCTCCCGGCGGGTCGGCGCGCCGTGTCGGTCGATCACCGCGTCGAGACGGTCGCCGGGTGCCACCTCGAACGCCGAAACGCGGTCCATCCGGGCGAGCGACGCGCGGAACTCCTCGAACGTCAGGTAGCGGTCGTACGCTTGGTCTAGGTCGTCGAGGCCTCCCGGCTCGTAGAGCACCGACGGGGCGAGAAAGACGAGCACTTGGCCGCCGTTCCGGCGGGCGAGTTTGATCGCTTCGCGGACCTCCGTGGGGTTGGTGTCGTCGGTGAGTAGGACCGTCCACGCGCCGCCCCCGAGACGGGAGTGGGCGAGTTGCATCGTCCGAAAGAGCGGGCGCTCGCGCAGTCGGCGCACGTACGTCGTCGTCGTCTCGAAGTACGGTCGAAGCGTGGCGCCGAGCGCCGACCCATCGTCGAGGCGTGAGGCCCTGTTCCGGGCCCGACTCGGCGAGATGTCGTCGCTTCCCTTCCTGACCTTCGACTCGGTCGGTTCGACGTTCTCGACGAGCCCCCGAATCGGATCGTAGGACTCGATACCTGCCGTCGGCTTCCGGGTCGTCGTCGTCCCCTCGTCGCCGACGGTGTACAGCCCCAGCGGGTCACCGAAGCTCGCGGCGGCGTTGATAAACGAGTGGGCGATGCCCCGCAGGTAGTCGAGTTTGCTCTCGCCGTCCAGCCCCACGCCCATCGTCGCCCGGTGGTCGACCACGAGCACCGTCTCGTGGGTCGTCGTGAGTTCGAACTCCCGGATGTGCGGGTGGTTGAGACGCGCTGTCGCCTTCCAGTCGATGCGTGCCAACTCGTCACCAGGGGCGTACTCCCGCACCTCGTACGGTTCCAGTCCCGAGCCAGTGGTGTCGGAGCGGTGCTCGCCGTAGCGGCTGGTGAGTGGACTGCCACCCTCGCCGACGTGGAGGTTCCGCGGAGCACGGGGGCGGACGGTCACTTCGGTCGCCGTCGAGGTCCAGATGGTAGTGTCGAAGAGGTCGCCGGCGGCCCGGATAGCGACGCGTGGCGGGCCGAGCGTCAGATCACCCACCAGTGGGCTCGTCACCTCGAACGTCGTGTCGGCGGATCGGTCGCCCGCCTCGAGTGACACCGTCGGTGACGGCTCGGAACACTCGACGCTCGGCGGAAGGGTCGGATCGACGCTCACGTCGAACGGAAGCGCTTCGTCGAGATGCGCCTGCAGGCGGACGAGAACGGGTTCGCCCACGGCGACGCGCTCTCGGAGTGTCCCAACCGAGAGGTCACTCGCGGTGAGCGTCCGAAGCGTTCGGAGGAACGCGACTTGGTTAGCGAAGAGCCACACGCCGAGCGTGATACCGCCAGCGAGGAGTATCGGATTGGTTGCGGCGACGCCGAGAGTGGCGAGGCCGCCCGCGAGAGCGACCGTACTCCAGTACCGGCGTGTGGCTCGCATATACTCGTATCATACCCCCGACTATTATAAAACACCCCGACGGGCGCAAGGGAACTATCGCAATACCATCCTCGGACGGCGGAGATCTCACACAATCGTCCGCCAATTGAATCGGTCGCGAACCGGAGCACAGACTATTCCAACTTTCTGAACAGTCCCGCCTCACACTCGGCTCACGACCCGAATTAGACGCTCTCTGTCGACCCGTATGGGCCGCGAACAGTCACACTTCGAATGGAACCACCGCACGAACGGCTGTGCGGGCCATCGTGAACCGGCTGTGACACTGTGTGCCGCCGAGCGCCCGAGAAACCACGATGGGGTTGTAGAGTGCGACGCCCGTCTGTGTTGACGACGATCGCCAATCTCGACGACGCTCACAACTCGTTCTCTGGGGTGACGATCGGACGTCCCGAACAACTCACCCGCGATTCCCACACATCCGTTTCCGGTAGAACGTCTGGGTTCCTTCCGGCTACGGTAGCGTATGTGATTCCGCTACTGTCTCGGAATGTCCCAGTTGCAGAGCGGGATGCAACAGGGGCTGAATGCGTAAACGGGGTCTACCCCCAGATATCCGTCGTGAGAACCGGAGACGAGACACTAAATGTCCTCAGTCAAACCACTCTTGTATGCGCAGTTCCGGTGATCACATCCCCCCAACTCAGCCGCGTCACCGCGACGCAGCCGCCGAGACGTCCGATCGACCAGCAAACATTCCACGGATTGGAACGGTCCCGGCTCAATTGGCTGTTCGTGAATCGCGGGTGTTCCTATGACCGAAACGCCGAATCACGGGTACAACAGACCCGATAAAGGTGCCATCGACTGGCACTTGGATCTGAACGAGAATTTCGAGAATATTGACGACGACGTCGAAATTCGGGACACGGAGGCGAACAAGGGAGATTACGAGCCGAAGAAGGGAGCGAAGTACTTCGCTACGGATACGGGTGGAGTCTACCTAGGCAACGGTAGTTCGTGGGTTCTCAACGACAGAAAATCATCTACTGTCCAACTAGACAATCTTCAGTCAAAACCCATATGGGTCGGGGATGCCTCATCTGACGGACACGAATATGTAGGTTACGATGATCTAACTACGGCCTTCGACAATCTGCCATGGCAGGCCGAAGTTTTCATTCACGGGAATGTGACGGTTGGTGAGACGCTTGCCCCGGAAAATTCATACCTGTATCTCCACGGCCATGGTGGCTATAATAGACCAGATCAAGATGGTATGCCATCAATTACCGCCGAGAGCAACTTTACTGGGTCGCACCTCATTGACTTGGGTGGGATCGGCTCAAAATGGGGATCAATCCAAAACATCAATCTGTTCTGCAATGGGAACGTACCAAACGGTATCAGCACTGGACGCTCTGACAACGGACTCATTCGTGATATTGCGATTTACCGAGCGAGTGGAGATCACCTGATTGAGATTCGCAATGGTGCATTTGATAATATTATTGACCGTTGCGAGATCAACGCAAAGGATGAAACGGATTACGGTGTCCGAATATGGGAGCCTAATGAAGGGAGAAATGGTGGGAACGAGCCGAAGATTTACAGTTCACTCATCCGCGCATATAACGAGGCGGGAGTTTATGTCAATAACGTTGGGAGTGTTGGACTGCGGATGGAGGATTGTAGTATGCGTGGCGGCGGGCCCGACAGCACGCCAGGTAAGTACGGTCTGTTAATCGATAACGGTGGCAACACACGCCACAGCGTAATTGAGCGGTGCCAGTTCGAGACGCATTCGGAGGCTGGCATCTTCTATGACGGAATAAAAGATCCTAAAGGGGGAGCTGTCGCCAACTTTGTTGTGTCAAGATGCACATTCAATCAACAGGCACAACTATCACTCAAAGTAAGGGGAAAAACAGGGAATATCCTTTTCGGCCCGTTTAATCTCACTGATGCACCAATGGACATAGACGCCTTGTCTGGCTCTCAAGGTCGCTACGTATCAATGTTTAACATCGTCCCTGGTGGTAACGATCCCTATGAAGGTTGGGCAGAGGGGAACTTCCGCGCGGTTGGTCCCGACCCTGCGTTTATTGAACCGTTCTTAGACAACCCGCGATTTGAGTTTCCAGGAAACACGATTAAATGGGGAGATACACACGACAGTGGTAACTATCGCACCTCCGAATTAGTCGAGAACCGGTTACCAGTAGACAATGGTGAACAGACTAATCTATTCGACAGTGGGATGAAATTAGGCTCTTTCACCCTGTGTAAAATTAGTAATACCGACGATCACGTTGCACAGTTCATTAACGCCGGAAACACCGCCTCCAGCGGAAACGGAATGCATATTATTGGTCAAGATGGGAGTTACTTTAGCACAACAGAATCCAATTCGGGCACAGTCAACGTATTTAACGGATCTGGTGGAGTTAAGATTGAGAACTTATCAGGGTCGGGAGGTGAGTTTCAGGTGATAGGCACGAGCACGTGGGATGGTTAAGATAGCACACGTCGTTAAGACCGGTTAAGCAGAAGTTCGCGGAGTGAGTATCGGGGTTTAGCGATACAGATATTCTACAGTTGATTTTTCAACTGATTGATTAAGTGTGGCATAAGATGCATCAACACCTAGCTTACATCCTTCATTATCTGTTTCGGACATTTTAACCCGCAGAACCCGCTGTAGTTCGGGACCCCTAATTACCCTGAATGTCTAGTTGTGTTCCACTCACCGAATAATGGGCGAAGGAATAGATGGAAAATGCGGGCTACATCTTCATGCATTGATCCATGCACGAAAACGCTATCCTCAACGGATTTATGGGCCGAATTGAATTAGGTTTTGTGAAGCGGGAAGTAACACTGCGGCTGTTGACAAAGCTCAGTATTCAGCTCCATCCTGCTGGACTATCACTTGCAAATAGTTTCTGTACTCGGGATATTCAGTGTTGAACGGGACCATTCACCATTTACAACTGGTTCACAAGGGCGTTCTACCGTCGGATGGGGGTGAAGCTCGGGACACTATCGAACGTATGTTTCAGGAATCGAGACACCGGACAAACCAGTTCTCAAATTATTTTAGCCATGTCGGAGCAGACACCGTTGAAAATTGGCTCCAAGTGCTTGCCTTCGCACGGAACTAGGTAACCTGAAGACTATCTTCAACGGATACAATTAACTGTACTCGCTACGGTATTGTGTGTATGACAGATATTGATCACGTCCTAATATCTGGATCTTATGGGACAAAAAATCTGGGAGACACCAAGATTCTTGAGGGACTGACTCATCTTTGTCAAGAAAATTACCCGGATGCCGAAGTCATCGCAGCGTCAGTTGATCCATCTGATACGATGGCATACACCTCCATCGATAGGGCAATTCCAACCATTGAATCCGATCCAATTAGATGGCTACAAACAATCAGAGAGGTAGATTTAGTAATTTTAGGTGGAGGGAGCGTAATCAATCACACTCATTTTTGCCCCCGACATAGTCTCATATCAGCTATAGCATTTACCTTCAATATCGATATATATGTGTCTGGTGGAGCATATGATACTCAAGGCATTGTGAGGAAAGCAACCCGCCATTATCTCAATATAGTAGATGCGATTACGGTCCGTGACCCGCGATCAAAGGAGATTATTCGCTCGATGGGAGTCAAAGAGCCGGTTGAGGTAGTTCCAGATCCAGGGTTTGTCTCAACGGGAACCGATAGTATCGATGAGTTTGACATTCCCAAAGAATATATCTTGGTGAATATTCGCTATGTGGCAAAAGGATCAGTTGATAGATCAGCTATCGCATCAGCACTAGATGATTTCAACAGCTCTAGCAATCATAAAATAATATTCTTCCCATTTCATCGCGGAGAAGGAAAAGATACCAAAATATCGGAAGAAATTATACAGGAGATGAAAACGCGCGCATCAATATTTGATGAAGAGTACACCATCGGACAGGTCGAATCAATCATTAAAAATGCTGATGCTATGGTTGGCATGCGTCTTCATAGTATGATTTTGGCGGCGCACATGCGTACACCTCTCATCCCAATTTCATATAATATAAAGTGTGATTCATTTTTGGAGCAAATTGGTGTTCAGGATTGGTTTAAATGGTCCGACATTAATGAAAGAAAACTCAGTGCCAAAATAGTTGAAAACACCAAAAATGAAAGTTCAATGGCATCAATAGAAGAGAAAATTGAATCTTTGGAAAAAAATTGCACTGAAATACTACCGACGTGCGACTCACAATGCAGGAATTCCAGCTTGCTCTCGTATATCGTGCTCATACCGTATAGCGTACTACTAACTGTTATATATGCTAAAAGCCGTCTCGTACAAAGCATCAGGACACAGCCATGAAGTTATTTTTAATAGTGGATGGTTCCTGCATATATTTGAAGAGCCAAAATAAAGATCCATAATCCACTATGTCCGAGTCTAATCAGGGCTCAACTTCGATACGGGAGAAGATTGCCGCCCTCTGGAGAGTCGCAAAGTTCAAGCCTAAACAATCTGTCAGTATAGTGCTTCTTGGAGTCATCGCGGCCACACTAGAGGCAGTTGGAATAGGATTCATTCTACCGGTTATTGAGATCGTACAATCCAGTGGTGACCCAGCAGCAGAAGCAAGTGGTGCTCTGGAGCTATTTGTTATCGCTTATCGGATTATGAGCGTCCCATTCACTCTCGGTACAGTTGTGGCTGGTGTCTCTATTGTTCTGACAATCCGATATACATCGAGCTTCCTTGGGGACTGGCTCGCTGCGGCGCTCCAAACGAATTATGTCCGTCATCTTCAGATTGACGCATTTGATCATGCACTAGACGCACGAGTATCGTATTTTGATAAAGAAGGGTCGGATGACATTCTAAATGCTATCATCACGCAAACAAATTTTGCAGGCAGAGTTGTCCGTCAGGGTATAAATATAATCCAACGAGCACTTATCTCGTTTATGTATCTACTAATCGCGTTTATTATCTCACCGCTCCTTACTATCGCTACGATAGTTGGACTAGGAGGATTAACTTACCTGCTGAGAAGTGTAATTGAGCCAGGGTACGATCTCGGGAGTGAAGTCGCAGACGCAAATGAACAACGGCAAACCGCTGCACAGGCAGGAACACAGGGTATCCGAGACATTCGTATTTTCGGAATCGCGGATGAGCTCCGCGAGAGTTTTTTGAATGCAGTTGACAAATATACCGACTCCCAAATCAAACTTCGGCGTAACGAAACTGCAATTAATAACTTCTACAATCTCATGGTTGCTATTTCGATCTTCGTGCTCATTTTCTTTGCACTACGATTTGCCAACCTATCGCTCGGCGGACTGGGCGTATTCCTCTTCGCTATGTTTCGACTTGGTCCTCAGGTGAGCAACGTGAATAAATTGCTGTATAAGATCGAAAACGATCTTCCCCACCTCGTCCGAACGCAGCACTTCATCGACCAACTTGGTCGCCATGAGGAGCCGAGTAACGCGTCTCGTTCAACCCCAGACACAGTTGAAACCGTTATGTTCGACGATGTCTGGTTCTCGTACGATGAGGAAGAGACGGTTCTCAATGGCATCAGCTTCGAAGTCCAGCAAGGTGAGTTCGTCGCGTTCGTCGGGCAGTCCGGAGCTGGCAAATCGACGATTGCCGCATTACTCGCCCGGATGTACGAGCCGGATGAGGGTGCGATCACGGCCAATGATGTCCCAGTCGCAAAAATGGATATCGACACGTGGCGCGACAATCTTGCGGTTGTCCGGCAGAATCCGTACATCTTTGACGACACACTTCGGTACAATCTGACCATCGCGAACCGAGACGCGTCACAGGAACAGATTGATCGGGTGTGTGAGATTGCGAAAGTAGACGAGTTCTTCAGCGACCTCCCCAACGGCTACGAGACAGCACTCGGTGACGAAGGCGTACGATTATCAGGGGGCCAACAACAGCGCGTGGCACTCGCACGAGCGCTGCTCGCAGACGCTGACATCCTGATTCTGGACGAGGCCACGAGCGATCTTGACACGAATCTAGAGGAGGATGTACAACAGTCCATCGAGGAGATGAATCGTGATTATATTATTCTCACCATTGCACATCGGCTCTCTACGGTAAAGAATGCGGATCGCATCTACACAGTTGAAGATGGACGGATTTCGGAGTTCGGGAAACATGAGGAGTTACTCAGTCAGGATGGAATGTATGCAGACTTGTACTCTACACAGTCTAGTGCTTGACCAATTGAATGATTGTATTGAAGTTGGCGTACGACTGAACGCGTACCGTACACGTTTTGCTAGTAGCAGTAAAGAAACTCCGCGAAAGAGATCTGGTAGCTGATGCAGTCGTGTTCGCCCTCTTGAATCGAGGGTGAACACGTCGTATTCTGTCAAAAACTCGAATTCAAGATGGCCTGCGATATTGTCTCGGTAGCTGCGACATTCAAGAAGTCGCCGACCGAATCTACGTCCTGCAGAGGTGCAGTTATACCGGGCACACTTTGTGCACCCATAGCTTCGCACGTCTCCCTTTTTATCATACGCTCTCTGAACCTCCAATAATCACCGCAAGAATTGGCTGTATACCCGCTACAGTTAGAAGAAAGTGTGGAACTCATGTATGGAAGAGCATCGGAAGGTTCTCGTCAAAAGCTGGGAGGTACCTACAACAACCCAGAGTTAGATGACATCGAAGAAGCAACCCGAATGCGTTGAGAGGAACTTGGCTGCAAAGGGCACGGCAACTCTTAGAAGCCTATTGTAGCGTTTAGTCCGGATAGAAATAATTCACAAATTAGTCCAAGATTAAAGTGATCAGCAAGAGTCAGACCTATCAATGAAATCAGGTGTGCTATACATCGCTTCAGAATCCGAATACTTAGTGGAAGCAGTTCAATCTATGGAGTCCTTAAGAAAGGTTATGCCGAACACTCCGATAGCTCTTATTGCTGATGTCGAAGAAAAACCTCCATACGTCGATCATCTACTAGACCTCAACTCGATTCCTAGTGAATACAGCGATAAAGTATTCAATATCCAAAGAACCCCTTTTGAGAAAACTATTTATTTAGATACGGACACAACCGTTAATAACGATATTAGCGAAATATTCGATTTATTAGATAATTACGAAATTGCAGTAGCTCATAATGATAATCGAACATTTATGCCGGGGAGAGAGTACCCCGTTACTAATATTCCGGATTGCTTCCCTGAATACAATACCGGTGTTATAGGATTTAATCAACGGTCAACAGATGAACTGTTCAACAGATGGAGAGAAATCTATAGCAATTATACGGACGAAGATTATTATCTAGATCAACCTGCGTTTCGAAAGGCATTATTTGAGACAGACATTTATACAGCAACTCTGCCGACAGAGTTCAACTGCAGATTTCATTATGGCGGATATGTTGCAGAAGAGATTCGTGTATTTCACGGACGTCATCCGGCCCAGAGTCAGATATTCGATCAGCTTAATAGCACAGATTCACCACGTGCGTTCGTCAAACAGGGTACAGATGTGTCCATCCTTGATTTTAGAGAACCCCATCTGATTGAGCGACTGGTCGCCTACGTGCGCTATCGTCAATATGAAAATGACTTTGATCTGCTCTCAAACACGATAAAAGAAGACGGGATACCAACTACTATTTACAAAATGTATCGAAATATGTGCCATCGACTGAAATAACAGAACGCCATGTCACACGTAATGTTAGAAAGGTTGGTTAAATTCTGGAGGGGTTTCCCGGGCAACCTTCCACAGTATTCGAAGCAATTAATATTCAAAATAAATAATAAAATATATGAAGAGAAATACAAAAACGGGATTGATGTCATTGAAAAAGACTGGGACAATCTGATTATACTAGATGCTTGTCGGTATGACTATTTTTCAGAAGTAAACTCGCTTAACGGCGAGCTTACGTCAGCTGTCTCACGAGCGTCTCAAAGCGAGGCTTTTATCGAGAAAACATTCTCCGGTCGAGAACTGCATGATACTATTTATATCACTGCCAATCCCTATGCCAATAACCTATCCTCAAGTACCTTTTTCAAAATGAAAATGGCGGTAGATGAATGGAACTATGAACTCAATACTGTTTTGCCCTCCAATTTGGCCGAATTAGCAATCAATGTGCATAAGAAATACCCGAATAAACGGCTGATTATTCACTTTATGCAGCCACACGAGCCCCACTTAGGAGAAAAAGCTAAGAAAATCCGTGAGCGTGTTGATCTCAGGGGGTACGATATTCACCATGCTAATGATGGGGTTAACCTGAACCGGGAAGGGATCAATAGCTGGATGGCCGCGCGACGGGGTCTCGTTGCCGATGACGAAATTAGAGAAGCATATCGTCAGACTCTAAAAATTGTCCTTGATGAGGTGGAAGAATTAATTAAGAGACTCGGAGGCAAATCTACAATAACGGCTGATCACGGTGAAATGCTCGGAGAGCGTGTCTTGTCAATTAAAAAATGCTATGGCCACCCTAGGGGGTTAAAAACACAGGCATTGCGTGAGGTTCCTTGGTTTACAACTCAATGTGGTGCCCGGAGAAAGATAACAACCGGTGAACCACGTAGTTCGGAACACTTAGATGATGGTCAAATTGAAAAAAGACTTGAAGCACTTGGATATAGATAGCGTGTAATCTTACAGTTATTTTTATTGGTGAACGCCCACCCAGTGGGCGTTTTTATCGATCCAATGATTGATCTCACTTGAACCCTTGATAGAATATCCCATCTCAGACAATTTGTTCTTAACTCTAGTAGGCCGGTATTCTACTTTGATATTGTCGGGTGTGCCAACCGCGTGGTGCTCAACTATGATTTGTTCGGGATACGTGGTGAGCGTTTCCATTACCTCAAACTCCGCCCCATCGCAATCAACGACTAAGACATCTGCGTCGGGTAAATCAGCCCCAGTTAATTCTGTGGCATCTTTTGGAGAGTTGAACGCTCCCACAGCCGTGCCGACGGTAGCGTGGTGGACATTACATCGGTCGGCTACGCAATTGAGATTAATTGTACTTATCACCCGCTTGTACTGTCGCTTGCCAGCCTCGTAGATATGAACTGATCCAGATTCACCCGTCTCACGAGCGGCGACAACCGCTGAAACCCCCCATCCGCCGCCGACTACTACCACATCATCTCCTGTGCGAACATAGTCTCTAATGAATGAACAAAGTGGGCCTTCGTACTCTGGGTCATCCTCGCCGATGTCTCTCACATATTTGTCGAAGACCCGCTTTTTTTTAACAAGTACGCTGTTGTAGTTTACCACCCTTGTCGGGGGAATGTATTGGCGAATATATCTCCTATAGAGCAATTTGATTCCCTTAGAGGCCAAGTCTCTGACAGGGGTTGATTTTAATTTCTCTATCATCCCTCTCTATCTCGGACACTCTGATATAGCTCAGAAAGTTGCCGTGCCGGCTCTTCCCAGTCAAGTTCTTTTCCTCGCCTTCGATTCGCTTCTGCAACCTCATCTAACTCAGGACTTTCATAGGCACTTTCTAACGCTTGGCGGAGGCCCTCGGATGATCCGTCATACATAAACTCCATATTTTTCTCAGAGACTGTAGTGGGAATACAGCCCATTTTAGGAGTCACTATGGGGAGCCCGAATGTTAGACCGAGATAGACGCTCCCCGAGTTTAGGATTTCACGAAACGGAAGGACTAGTACGTCAGCGGCATTCATATAGTTTTGGACCAAATCTACCGGTATGTATTCAAGTTCTAGATTTATATTGTCTTTTTTATGGCTCTTTCTCCGTATCATCTTCTCAATATTATCATTATCTGGATTGCCGACAACCCACAAGTCTACCTCGCTCTGGTCAATATTCTTGAACACGTCAAGTAGAATATCAACACCTTTATATTCTCGTATGAATCCGAAGAAGAGATAAATAAATCGATCACTATCGGTAGATAGTTCTCTACGTGCCGCTTCTCTTGAGATGTTGTTAGGGTACCCCTCAGAATAGTTTCCATCTCTTATTACTTGGAAATCATCACTGTCCGCAAATACATACTCAGCTTCAATCATATCGGCTGCTAAATCACACTTTACAATCACTTGATCGGAAACTAGGAGTCCGATCTCCTTAACAAGCCTCTCGATTCGTGGGAAGTTATTACCACCATGTCTAATATCGTGAATAGTCCACACTAGACCAGTGCTTGAAACGGATGTGATAAGCAAATCCAGTAAGTATGTAACTGATCGAACTACAGTTAGAATAGTATTCACAGTTTTTGAGGTGGTAGGAGTTGTCATATAGAATTGGTATATCCAATCAAGATGAACAATAGTAATCTCATCAGAAATAACTCCCTCTAATGTCAGCGGAAATATCGGCGGTAATTCAGCGGATACTGTTTGTATACCTCTGTGTTCTAATGCGTCAGAAAGTAGAGAGTGATACGGGTTCTCTGAAGAGAAGGTCGGCATCAGTATCGTTAGGGGATCTGATGTGGCCATATCGTATTATCTCTTGAATGAGGTTTCACGTTTACGATCTTATGTAACTCACCGCAAATATGAGTGTGATTGAAGCAATGAATATATAACTAGACAACGTACAGACGTTAAATAACTGCAGAACATATGTCTAAATGATAGTTATATACGATTTTGTAATTCAGAGATTTACAAGCCATAGATTTAGTATTATTAGATACACTTTTTACTGATTATTATGATAAGACTCTCAGTAACGCAGAGTTATCGTAGTAGCATTTAGATCATGGTGACGTAGTACGACTGAGGATTCCCCGCAGTTCATCTGTATCGATCTGAATATGTCTCTCTCTCTTTTTACCCATATCTCCGACAGAAGTTGCAGATAACGCCGTATAATGGTGGCCGAGTATATGCGCTAACAAGTAGTACGGTCCCTTAACGACGTTGTTGAACACCTCGACCACCTGGATATCCGACCCCCAGACTAGTCCAGTCAGACCCGCACCGTGTGGGCCGACGATTCCGTCGACACCGCTGAACAATCGAATCTGTTCCTCTAAAGAGAGGGTCTCACATTCGACTGGCTGAATCCCATACTCTTCCAGCACGTCTTCGACTTCGTCGTAGTTGACCACTCGACGAGTATCGGCGTTCTGCCTAGAGACGTACACCCAGTCAGGACCAGACTCGTCCGACAGGTCTAGTCCGCTCGTGATCTCGCCTCGGAGCCACTGGAGGGCCCGTGGCGTCGGGTCTGGAAAAGAGGGAACGACCAGTCGGTCCACACCGAGTGTTTCCCCGTCCCACTCGATGTAGTCCTCCTCGTCGTATCCGAGCAGACGGAGCGATTCGGTGACGTACGGGCTCGGGTCCGACGGAACGATCAGCGGAACGTCGCGTCCCGTCCGTCGCTCGTACTCCCGAACACCCCGGAGTTTCAGCAACTCCTCGACCATCCAGTGATAGAAGTTGCCCCAGTATCCGTGAACGACCGCCGCGATGGGAATCGTCCGTTTCGGGGTGGGAGCCTGCCCCTGAAGCACCGACGCACCGACGGAGAGCGGCGACTCAGAGATTGCCTTCTTCATTGCGTCCCCGGTACGCCAGCTAGCACCCGGCGTCCACGAATTTATCGTATCGAGCAGGACGTTCCCGTCGTCCGCGATCGCAATCGCGTACGGGCCAGCCAGCGTCGCGTTCGGTACCTCGGCGACGAACGGCTGTTCGAACGAGAATCGGGGCCTGTAGTTGTATTCGAGCGATGGGTCGTCCCGAAGCGGGGCGATCTCTTCGTTGAGTCCAAAATGAAGCCCGGTTAGGTCCTCTTCCAACTCCCAGTACGTGGAACAGTACTCTGAAGTTAGCTCGTCCGACGTGACGACGTAGTTGGGATACACCGATTCGATTGCGTGTCCGAAGACGGGCCAGTCGGAGAAGGAGAGATAGTTGAACGTCGAGTGTACGAGCGAAAGAGGGCCGTTTTCTGCACAGTACCGAACCCCTTTCCGCAGGGCGGACTCACTATTCATTACCCTTCCCGCCTTAATCCGAGTGACGCAAACGACGAATATCCCGGTTTCATATGTTCTCTCCGGTCGTCGACAGCTCCTACAACTGAGCCTCGAAATACCCGATGGACCGTTCGAGTCCTTCCCGCAACGACACTTCGGGCTCCCACCCCAGTTTCTCACGTGCCTTGGTGATGTCCGGCCGACGTACCTTCGGATCTTGCGGTGGCAACTCTTCGTGCGTGATCCCGCTTTCGCTCCCCGTCAGGTCGAGTACCTCCTCGGCCAACTCGTTGATCGTCCGCTCGTCGGGCGTCCCGATGTTCACCGGTTCTTGGACATCGGACTCCAGCAACGCGACGAGTCCGTCGATCATATCGGAGACGTAGCAGAAACTCCGGGTCTGCTCGCCGTCCCCATACACGGTCAATTCCGCTCCGGTGAGCGCCTGCGAGAGAAAGTTTGGAATCACACGCCCGTCGTCAACCCGCATACGCGGACCGTACGTGTTGAAAATCCTCGCCACTCGAACGTCCAAGCCGTGTTCGTCGCGGTACGCCCGCACCAGCGCCTCCCCGAAACGTTTCGACTCGTCGTAACACGACCGTGGCCCGTACGGATCGACGTTCCCACGATACGACTCCGGCTGGGGGTTCTCCTCTGGATCGCCGTACACTTCACTCGTGGAGGAGAACATGTATGTCGCGTCTTTCTTTTTTGCGAGGCCGAGCGTTTTGTGGGTCCCCAGTGCCCCGATCTTCAGCGTCTTGATGGGATAGCCACGATAAAACTCCGGCGAGGCGAGACTCGCCAGATGCAGGACTGCGTCTAACTCTCCCGAGACGTGGACGAACTCCGTCACATCGCATTCGGAGAACGAAAACCGGTGGTTCTCGAACGCGTCGTCTAAGTTTTCCGTCCGACCAGTCACTTGATTGTCCATACCGATAACCTCGTGCCCCTGTGCAAGCAACTCGTCGCAGAGGTGGGACCCAAGAAATCCGGCGGCACCGGTGACGAGAATCCGACTCATACACGCTGCTCTTCGAGGAGTTGTTTGACGGCCTCGTTCATCTCACCGTCGTCGTGGTGGAGCGCCATTTCGATGTTCGCCTGAAGCCAACTCGGAATGTTCCCGATGTCGTACCGGTCGCCGTTGAGTTCGACACCGCGCACGTCGGGGAGTCTCCGGATCGCGTCCGTCAGTTGCAGTTCGCCGCCAACGCCTTTCTCCGTGCTTTCGAGGATATCAAAGATCTCTGGCATGAGCATGTATCTCCCGGTGATCGCAAGATTTGATGGGGCTTCCTCTCGGGGAGGTTTCTCGACGAAGTCTTCCACCTGAAAGCTCCTCGCTGCGGGGTCGACCTCACCGACGTCGGCAACCCCGTACGACGGAACCTGCTCCCACGGGACGCGTTCTAGGGAGAGCACCGATGTGTCGTGTTCCTCCGCCGCGGTGATGAGCGTCTGCGTGCACGACTTTTGCCCTTCGATGATCGTATCGCCGAGCAGGAGTGCAAACGGCTCGTCGCCGACGTGTTTTCGTGCGTACAGCACGGCGTCGCCGAGTCCCTCTCGTTCTTTCTGTCGGATATAGTGGATGTCCGCAAGGTCGGTGATCTCTTGGACGCGATCCAACCGGTCCAGCTTTCCGTCAGCTTCCAGTTCCTCTTCGAGTTCGTACGATTTGTCGAAGTGCTGCTCGATGGCTTGCTTGCCACGGCCAGTTATAATGAGTATGTCGTCGATTCCGGCTTCGACCGCTTCCTCGACGACGTACTGAATGGTCGGCTTGTCCAAGACTGGCATCATTTCCTTCGGCTGGGCCTTCGTCACTGGCAGGAACCGAGTCCCGAAGCCCGCCGCCGGAATGACTGCCTTCGTAATCCCCATGGATCAGTCTCATGTCTACATTCCAAGTAGATACCTCTTGTCACTAGACCGTCGTTCCCTTGGAGACCGAAACAAAGTAAAAAACTTGTCACTTCTTGTGTGTGACTCTCAAACCGATGAGTGAGACTGGGCCCTTCGTCATCGATAGCTACGTGGGACCGACAGTTTCGGCGTGTCTCGCTGGCCGCAGACACGAGGTGGCGGACGCTGACACGACGAGGAGATTGTATACGATCAACAACAGAGAGAGCAGACGTGGCTCTTTTCGATTGCCGGCGCGCTCGTCGTGGCCGACCGGGACGAAACAGCAGAGTTGGACGATGAGTTCACTAAGATGGGAGCGGCTACGAGGGCTTGGTCCGGTAACGAAACGATGCCTGCGACCACGAGATCTACTGAGATCCGATTTTCATTTGAAGCGTCTCTGAGCCATGGACTTTCACATAACACTGTCTATCTCTTCTCCGTCTCGCCGAGAAGAACTCCGCCTAATTTAGGCTGTGCGCTTTGAGGTAGTGGACAATAGTTTCAGTAACTGTTGGCCTCTAGGTCGTTCACACATCGTCAGAAACACACTCTTTTTTATACTGTCTGGAATCCGTTTTCGATATTTATCGGGATACGTATTATAAATCTGAATTTCTTGGTTCATTTTGACTGTCGTCCGAGGGTTAGGAGGATGAGTCATAACGACATCGTCTCGGTAGACACATCGCCCATCTCCTTCTTTTTCTAGCCTCCAGCCAAATTCAGTATCGTCTCGCCATCCGGTGTACTCCTCGTTCCATCCACCGACTCGGAGGGCTGCGTCCCGTCTGACCGCCATATTGCATCCTCGATAGAGACCCTCTCCTGTGTAATTCATTCCACCACGGACCCTTCCTTCGACACAAATAATATCTTGATCGAACACCCCGTGGATTCGGGATAGCCAGTCGTCTGGTGGCGAGACGTCGTCGTCGGTGTGTGCGATGATCTCTCCCTCCGCTTCTTTTATTCCGACGTTTCGCGCCTCGCAACGACGATCCGTCGGTTCGTCGTCAACGACGATAATGACCTCCCAGTCCTCTGTGAATTGCTGATCTTTGAGCTCGTCGACCACACCTCGGACAGAATTAGTGGGGATCGTCGGAATGACAACAGAGATTACAGGAGCAGGACCAGATTGCCAGCACTCAACCTCCATACACCGGATAATCTATATACAAATGTAAATATTTCGGGGGGTTTCTCGGATCTCAACCTGCTGTCTGCCGACCTGCCGTTAGAGGAGCAAATGCAGTTGAAGACGATCGAGTGAGGGGATTTCCCGGAGATAAAGCGTCGGACTCGGGTTTATCCCAAAATAATATATAAACTGAGCATAAGGACGCAACATGAGAGTAACGGATCTAGTGCGAAAAGGAATACAAACCCCCTCTCAAATCCCGTTTTGGATGTACTTCCGGCTGGTGGGTCTATACGACAAATACTACTTCACTCCCAGTCGGGCGACGTATCTCTTCGACGAAGATTGGGATGTGGCAATTATCTTAGATGGTTGTCGCTATGACCTTGCCGCAGACTATGTGGAATCTCATTCGATTGATCTTGATCAGCCAAGAGAGGTTTGGAGCGTTGGATCATGGTCACCCGACTGGCTTCGACGAACGTTTGATTCTGTGCCTGAAGGAGTGCTCAACGGAACGTCGTATATCACGGCCAACGTATTCACCAATGAAGTCCCGGAGTCTTCGCTGGGAAATGTCGACAAGGTGTGGAAGTACGCTTGGAATGAGGACCTCGGAACCGTTCCTCCAAGACCAGTAACGGACCGGTCGATTTCGGCGATACGGGAGGGAACATTCGATAGGTATCTGATACACTACATGCAGCCCCACCTGCCACCAGTTAACGAGCAAGCCGATGCATTCCCGGGATTCCGCCCGCACGAGGGAGAACCCGGACGAGGAAGGGATAAGGTAGAGTGGGAACCGGTCAAATCGGGAGATATCGATCCGGACACTGCACGGGAGGCGTACCGGGAAAATCTGCTCCCAGTACTTGATGATCTTGAGGTGTTACTGGAAAATATCGATGCCGAAAACGTAGTCATTACCGCTGACCACGGTAACTATTTGGGCGAGCAAGGACGCTGGGGACACCCACGGGATCACATACACCCCGCTGTACGGAAGGTCCCTTGGTGGGAAACGACTGCGTCCAATGAGAACACGCACACTCCTGACAGTCACACTACTGCGAGCGAGGAAACGGATCGGGAAGAGAAACTGAAAGCCCTCGGCTATCGATAAGAATACACCAATGAAATAATATTTTTGCACAGAGAACGTATTCAATTTCGATACTCTGGAACTTCCATTTGGAATACAAGCTCCGGTTTGTATGGGTGAATTCCCGTACGTAAACCGTTCCAAGCACTCCGAGATCACTGCATCACTGCTTTACAAACGATCTCGTCTGTCCGTTCGTATATACGGTTGCATCCTCGGGAGCCGAAGGTAACCTTACAAAGGCCAATGCCCGACCGCCGAGAGATTTCCCATCACCTGCAATAACTCCTGTACGCATTGATAACTCCGAATACGAATACACGGCTCCTCGCTCCATGCTCTCGGTATTGATCACACCGGACCTCTGTCCGGTCCGCTCGAGCGGCAGTGTACTACTCGGTGGACTGACTACGTGAGCGTCCTCCGGTGCGTACTTCGTTTGCCACCCCTGCCCAGTGTTGAGCTGCCGAGTTTCGAACTGCTGTACGTGCGGAATCTCGTCATTGACGGGTGACGTTGCCTTATCAGCGATCGGTGAAGCAAGGCTACTCACCGCTAAGAAAGCTAGAAGAATCGCTACGAGCGAGGGGCCGATATGAAATATCTTCTGAGACCGGGCGAAGAGTTGCTGATGATCGATACGGAGCAAAAAGACGCCGGCACAGACGTTGAATCCGAACAGCCCAAGCAGGGAATAGAACCGCTGTGGAGCTGTGTCGGCACTGTTCCACAAGAGACTGACGACTAACAGAACCGAAATACAGCCGATCCAAAAGAGGGTGTAGTCAAACTCCCACTCCGATCGTTTGAACGCGATGACGCCCCCAATGACGGCGAATGTAAAGAGCAGCGTCTGTGCCGCCGTACTCGTCAAGAGGACGTCCAACGGTAATTCGGAGTAACGCCCCGGACCACCCAAGCTAATGCTACCGCCGGCACCAGCGACTGGATTCGACTGTGCAACGACGGATAAAATCGTATCACTCATGCGATCCAAGAGCGCCCCCTGATGGAGTGGATTCCCGATAACCAGTAGCAGGTAGATGAAGATGAACGGAAGTACGCTGCCCTGTGGGACCACGGAATACTCCCACCCAAGCACGGTGTGGCTGAGACCAACGAATATGCCGAACGCCAATAAGAAGAACAGCGCCGCACCGGCACTGTAGCGGTGGCCGAACACGATAGCTGGCGACACAACGAGGCCTATCGAAAACCAAGCCCAAGATCTCGGTGACCTGACTGGGTCGCCCTCGTAGAGTTTGAACGCGGCCATTCCCAAGAGGAGAATCAACGGGTAAAAGAAATTGAGCTTGTTGGGATGCATTCCTCGTCCAATCATCCAGCTCATAACACTGAAAACGAGCGCAGCGTACAGAGCAACGCGTGGCATGAGCGATGGCATCGCCCGATCAAGCATGCCGATGAGCAACACCGTTCCACAGAGAACGAGCGTCGCTAAGAGATAATACGCGAGCTGGGCAGAGATACCTCCTACGAGCGCGAATTGGGCGACATATCCGAGATGGCCGGCGTAGCGGGACAAATAACTGTCTGGGATTCGACCGGTTGCAAACATCCCGTTGAGGGCAGGGATATATCCATTGTGTGTATCGAGTGCATACATCCCCGCCGGGAACAGAAACTGACTACTCCAGTAGGTAAAGAACGCCAAAACGAGGATCTGGGGAATGATCCGGTGCTTCGATTCGCCGCGGGCGATCTGATAGCCAATGATCCCTGTGTATCCGCCGAAGAGCACGTACATGAGCGCTGGACGGCGGTATGTGTGAACCCGAAAGAGGACGATTATCGCCACGACGTACAAACTGGCCAAGACGATCGGGACGCGAGCATCAAGCGGCCGGCGAGACATTGGCTCCCGAAAGTCGCTGTGCCCGCGGAACTTCCCGACGATAATACCACCGATGCCGACGACTGCGCCAATCACCACGCCGAGAATGGGCCCGACGACGGACCAGAAGCCAACGGTGACGAATACGTATAGCGTGGCTGCCCCGGCAAGGAAGAGCAGAACCGAGGCATACTCCCGAATCGCTCGGGAGATGCGAGAGGCGAGTGTGTTCATACTAATCAAAGCGCATACTGGCTGTTCAGTCGGAGTTCAGCAGTTCGTCCCGATTCAGCCACTAGATTATCCGTGATCATTTGGCGATTATCCTCGATCGTATCACGCCGCTCACGCGTACCCAAGATCTTCGAGTCGCTCGTGGATGACTTCACGATCCGATTGCGACGTCACAGGATCGATTCCGTCCTGACGTTCCGGAACCGCATTGTCCACCTGTAGGTAGTCCAACAGCGCGGGCGTCACGTCGGTGTGACAATCCAGCCCAAGCGGTTCGGTCGCCCCCCAGACACCTTGAGTCGTGTCGTGATCCATCCGCATGTCCTTGTCTATCCGGAGATCGGATGCGGGTCGCATCCCGTGATCAGAGAGAACTACGGTCGCGTCTGGATTGATGGCGTCGACGACCTCGGCAGTCACCTGATCGAGAAGTTCGTACGATTCCCGCAGGATATCCATGTCTTCCGTCGCGTGCATGATGTCGTCAAGCCCACGAAGCATTAGAAATCCGACGTCAAATTCCCGTTCCGTAGAACACTGGTCGTACAGTTCGATGTATTTCCGGGCGTTCGCTTCCATCCGTTCTTGATGAGCGGCACAGTAGGGGCCTTCGGCGACCGACGGATCGTTGACTGGCGAGGTCATGTCGACGTAATAGCCGGCACCGCTGCCATCGTAGACAATCTCTTCCAACTCTTCCGGATAACTGACTGGATACGATGCCTCCTCCGCCCTCGGGGCAGGAATTCCCGAGACGACGACGCCGTTCGTCTCCCACGTGGGATACGTCAATGGCAGGCCGTAAATGAGCCCATCGCCGTCGACGTACTCCCAGAATCGCTTGTACTCAATGTCCGTACTGTCGACCTTTTTTCCTTTTTCCCCTTTCGTTCCAGCACCGAGTGACCCCAGTGCACGACCGATCAGAATACGTCGGAACAGCGGCGGCAGCCACTGCTGAGACGCGACGCGTTTGATCGTTCCTGCCAGTGGGTGGCCCTCATACGGTCCATACACGAAGCCGAGCATCCCGTGTTCAGTGAACGACGCGCCCGTGGATATCGTTGTCCACGCATTGGCGCTACTGATGTAGCCCGCTTGGTCAAACGGAGACTCGGGGAGGAGTGTTCCTCCATGAGGGAGTGATTCCCAGTAGGGTAAGTCGAATTGGGACATGTGTCGACGAGTGGCCGCGTCCCAGCCGACCACAAGTAACTCCATGTCATCGACTATAACAAAGAGGTCCTTAGAGTTAACGGACCGGACAGTATCAGTCTATAACAGGTCAGTACAAATTACAGAACTAAGTGATACGTATCGACTATCTGACCGGCAATCGCCATCCAATCGTGGTCTTCGGCCCACTCCCGCGACGCCGACGCCATCTGCTCGTACCGCTCTACACCATCCAGTATCTCGTCTATCCGACCCGCGAGTTCCTCGGCCTCACCGCGCGCCACTAAATACCCTGTCTCTCCCTGATTAACGGCCGTCGGAATTCCACCCACGTCCGTCCCGATCACCGGCGTTCCACACGCCATCGCCTCCATGAACACGATACCGAACCCTTCGTACTCCGAGGGTAACACGAATAGGTCTACAGAGGAGTACAGCGACGGAAGTTCCTCGTCGGGGACAAACCCGAGGAACCGCACGTCCTCACGAACACCCAACTCCTCGGCCAGTTCCTTCAGCGACGCTTCCAGCCGTCCGGTCCCGGCGATCAACAACTCCGCATCGGGCCGATCCAACTCCGCGAACCCTCGGATCGCCGTGTCGATCCCCTTGCGCGGATCGAGGCGGCTCAACACGAGTACCGACTCGCGATCCGGATCGACCGCCGGATGCCGATCGTCCACCGGCCTGAACCGCTCTGTGTCGATCCCCGGGGGGATCGTCACCAACCGATCCTCGTCGAACCGATACAGGTCACGCAGTTGTTTGCGCGTGTGATCGCTCACGGCGATGATCCGGTCGGCTGACCGTCCCGCGATGGCATCCATAATAATATTGAGCGGGTGGAAGACGTACCGAAACACGTAGTCGACCGGGCGCTGTGGAGCCACTGACCGCGCCTCGTCGTACGACGTGCCGTGACTCGTCAACACCAGCGGCGCGTCGAGCGAGCGCAAGAGAACGGGATCGAACGCGATCGTCGATGCCGGCATCAGCGTCCCGTGGATCACGTCGTACTCCTCGAAGTCGATCCGGAAGCGACAGGCGATACTGAAATACAGCGTCGAGAAGACGACGAGCGGTCGGGCCTTCGTGATCCGCGCCACGTCCACGTTCGGGTGGACATCCCCTGCCATCTCCTCGCCGGGCACGGCCTGCGTGTAGACGTCGACCTCGTGGCCCCGTTCGCCGAGGGCGTTCGCCAGTTCGTAGGCGTACGTTGCCCCCCCACCCGTTCGCGGAGGGTACATCTTCGTCACGAAACAGATGTTCAACCCGTCGCTCACAGCGATCCCCTCTCGGCGGTAACGAGGTCGGCCGTCGCCGTCTCGGTCGCTCCCTTCTCGGCTTGGGTCGCTTCGTGCCGGTCGCGGAGGTCGGCCAGCGCGGACGCGACGGCCGGATAGTCGGTTTGAACGTCGTCAGTTTCGTCGGGGTCCGCTTGGAGATCGTAGAGCCGTGCACCGTCCTCGCGCGTGACGAGCTTCCAGCGCGTCGTCCGGACCGCGGTCACCCGGTTGTTTTCGATCTGTGAGACGGCGAACGGCCGCGTGTGTCGCCGCGGGGCGAACGCTCCGGGCTCCGTCAGTTCGACCAGTAGTTCTGGCAGCCCTCGCAAGGGGAGTTGCTCGCGGACCGTCGCCGACGTGTCGGTACCGTGAACGAAACACGGCACTCGGAGATTCTCCTCGTAGAGCGTCTGTTCGTGGCCGAAGTTGCCGTGTTCGCCTAGAGCTTCTCCGTGATCGGAACAGAACACGGTCACGGGATCGTACGGTGCGGTCGCTTCACGGACGGCGTCGACGAAGGCGTCGACGGAGCGCACCGCGTCGCGGTAGGTCGCTGCGATCATCTTCCGGGCGTGGGGTGGGATCGCCTCGTCGGCGGTCTCCCCGTGCCAGTACCGAAGGATCGAGTAGTACATCTCCCACGCTGCACACTCCTCGCGGAAGCGACGGGGGGTGATGTACGGCTGGTGGGAGTCGAGGACGAACGCCCAGAGGAAGAAAGGCTCGGAGAGGTCGGCCAGTCGCTCTTGGAGCAACTCGAAGTAGCCCGTCCACTGGGAGAACCACTCCTTCTTGTCGGCCCAACCAACGGGGTCGACGGGGAGCGCCTCCATGCCTGCGTCGGCGAGTTTGAACAGCGTCGAATCCGAGAGATAGCTCGATTGAACGTCGTCGCTGTCGGCGCTCACCTCGTTGAAGTCGTCGAAGCCGAGGTGGAAGTTGCTCTCCCGCGTCGTCCACGGGTTCGCGGTGAACGTCGCCGTCTCGTAGCCACGGCGCTGTAACCGCTCGCTCAGGTGGGTGAACCGTGCCATATGCCGGCCGATCCGTCCTTGTCGACCCTGCCAATCCGCCATCGTCCAGTCCGGGTCGTCCGACATAAACTCGCCAGTAAAAAAGACCGGCACCGACGACGGCGTTCGGGGGCCCGGTGCGACCGCCTGCGTGAACGCCACGCCGTCGTCGGCGAGTCGGTCTATCGTCGGGGTGAGGTCGTCGGCTGGTCCAGTGCCGGCGCCGACGTACCCACAGTGGTCTGCCCGCAAGCTATCGACCGTCACGAAGACCAAATTCGGGGCCGGGTCGGTCGCCACAGTTACTCCTCCAGATAGCCGAGCGACTGGAGGCGGTTCTGCACCTGCTCGCGCGACGCCGTCTCCTCGCGCGACTCGGCGGCGTCGTGTTCGACCCGTGCGAGTACCTCACCGAGGACGAACTCGGCATACTCGTCGACGCCGTCGAACTCGGTGCCGTCGATCCGTCCCTCGATGCGTTCCGCGAGGTCGTCCGAGAGTGAAATCTCCGTCATCGGCAATCCAGTCTTCTCGTCCCCATCGGTTCGACGTGGTTCGTCGTGTGCATGTTACTCTTTGTACCCCAGCGCGCTCAGCCGCCGCTCGATCTCCTCGTCGACCTCCGCGTCGCTACGCCTCTCTCCTGTCCCGGTTTCGGCACGCAGCCGCTCCGCCACGTGTGAGTCGAGTTCCTCCCGAAGCTCATGCCCCGAGCACTCGCCGAATTCGACGGTGTCCGTCTCTCGATCCCGTTCGCAGAAACACGACCCGTCGCTCCCCCGGGCGGCGTACCGCTGCAGGTGGCTGTGTTCGTCTTCGCCGCGGGCCTGCACGAACACCGTCCGGTCCGCGGGCAACTCACCGAGTAACGACACGCGCTCTTCGCCTACCTCTCGATCCAGCCCGGCCCGGATCGTTGCCGCGATATCCAGCGTGCTCACCGGTGTCGATACCGTCTCCCCGTCGACGCCGCCTGGCGGCCGCACCAACAGCGGCACGCGCGTGATCTCCTCGTGGAGGTAGCGCGGGTGTTCGTAGTAGCCGTGTTCGCCGAACGCGTCGCCGTGATCCGACGTGAACACCAGCAGTGATCGCTCTAGCAGTCCTCGATCCCGCAGCGCCGCCAACATCTCGCCGAGTTTCGCGTCGTTGTACCGGATCTCAGCGTCGTAGAGGTCGATCAGCAGCGCCCGTTCGTCCTCGCTGATCGACTCGGGGTCGCGGATCGCCCGCCGATACAGTGATTGGGCCTCCCGATCCGACACCGTCGACGTCCGATACTCGGTCGCGTACCCCGACGGTGGCTCGTAGGGTCCGTGTGTATCGAGGTAGTGGTTCCAGAGGAACAACGGCTCGTCGCCCCGCGAATCGAGCCAGTCGAGCGATCGCTCGTTGATCTCCGTGGCGCGAGCGTAGTGGCGATTGCGGAGCTTATCCAGCGCCCGCTGAGCGAGCGCGAGAAGTTTGTTCGACCCGAACTGCATGTCGTCGTCGAAGGTGTCGAACCCGCGGTCGAAGCCGTAGGCTCGGGAGATAAACGGGTTCGAGTGAAAGCCCGCCGTCGCGTAGCCCGCCGCCGAGAGCGTTGAGGCGACCGTCTCCGTCGCGAGGCGGAAGTCGTCCCCGACGGCCGTGTCCGGATAGTCCCCGGTGAGTAACGCTGGCACCGCCTCGCGGGTGTGGGAACTCGCGCTGTAGGCGTTCGTGAACCGAAGGCTCTCCGTCGCGAGTTCGTCGAGGATCGGCGAGGTATCGCGGTGGTACCCGTAACACGAGAGGTGATCCGCCCTGAGAGCGTCGGCCGAGAGGAGGATCACGTGATCCCAGTCAGCGGGCATTTCAGAACAAGGACTATTTGCTGGACACATAATTCTTTGTCAGCTCCACTCGAAATATGGCCGAGTCCATGCCGGGGACGATCAGTGGAGCGCTCGATGGCGTTCGCTTCCCGATACTCACACTGCGGTTGTAGCAAGGCCTATAACCACGGTTGGTGACAGATACTGTATTGATGAAGGCTGTCGTGTTAGCGGCAGGCGAGGGGACACGACTTCGTCCGCTCACCGAGGACAAACCGAAGGGGATGGTGGAGGTAGACGGAACGCCGATTCTCACGCACTGTTTCGAACAACTCGTCGGGCTGGGTGCCGACGAACTCATCGTCGTCGTCGGATATCTCAAAGAGCATATCATCGAGTACTATGGTGACGAATTCGATGGCATCCCGATCACGTACGCCCACCAGCGGGAACAGAAAGGGCTGGCACACGCGCTAATGAGCGTTGAGGAGTACATCGATGACGATTTCATGTTGATGCTCGGCGACAACGTGTTCCACGCGAACCTCGAAGATGTCGTGCAACGACAGCGGGAGAACCGCGCTGATGCCGCGTTTCTCGTCGAAGAAGTGGAGTGGGAGGAGGCAAGCCGGTACGGCGTCTGTGACACGAACAAGTACGGCGAGATAACTGACGTCGTCGAGAAGCCCGACGATCCGCCTTCCAATCTGGTAATGACCGGATTCTACACGTTCTCCCCAGCAATATTCCACGCGTGTCATCTCGTTCAGCCGTCGAACCGCGGAGAGTACGAGATCAGCGAAGCGATCGATCTGTTGATTCGAAGCGGCCGGACGATCGATGCAATCGAATTGGAGGGATGGCGGATCGACATCGGATATCCGGAGGATCGAGACGAGGCGGAGACACGACTTCAAGACGAGTAACGCAACACTTCGTTTTCTCATTTACCGGGGCCGTTCTCTGGGCGGGAGCCACCTCCATATCGAGAGTGTAGCAGCCAAACGCCGGCCGCAACGACACCGGTCACGATCATCGGCGCCGGTTGCGTGCTCAAGTACAACCCCGGGCTCGGCGTCCGAACCTGTGACAGTGGCCACAGGAGCTGCGTGCTGTACCCCGTCGGCGTCAAGAGGAGGCTGTCGGCGAGGAGGTGGCTCCCGGCGCCGATCCCGAGGGCGACTCCAACGGGTCGACGAACCTCCGAAGCGGCGAGTACGACGCCGATCAGGACGCTCACCAGTACGCCGCCGCCGGTGCCCAGACTGTACCACGAGAAGGGGGTTCCTAGGAGCCGTTCCATCGTGTGATTCGGGACGACGAGGTAGACTTTCGTGATGTCCGGAATCAACGCTCCGGCCATCCCGACGGTGACGTACTCCGTCGTGAGCCACTCCCAGCGCCACGACAGGACACGACAGACAGCGTACGCGATGAAGGCGTGTGCTAGTAAGTCCGGCATCAGTCCGGTCCCTCCGCTCCCGGCATGGTTCGTTCGAGCCACGTCCGAATCGTCGCTGGCGTCTCCCGGGGGACGAACCCCAGCGTCGCGAGCTTCACCCGCCAGTGTGCGACGAGTCGCCAGAGAACCCAGAGGCCGGCCAGAAAGGAGATTCCCCAAGCGTACCACCGTCCACGCTGAGGGACGACGAACCCGTCGGTCGCACGGAGTTCGCCCGCCGCGGTGAGCGTTCCGAAGACGCGCACCTTCGCGCCGCGTTCCGGCGAGAGTCCGTGATTGGCGACCCTGACCGTCATCGATCCCTCCGTCGTCTCGACCCGAACGACGAGTGGCGCCGTCCGCTGTACGATTCCGGTTATCTCGACACGTTCACCGATGTACGCCGCCGGATCGCTGGCGACGTCCGGGCCCTCCGGATAGACGTGTGCCGCCGGATCTGTCGGTTGCTGTGCGTACAGCGGAAACAGCGAGACTTGTACGGCGAGCAGACAGAGGACTGCGAGCAGCCGACCGCGCGTCGAATCGATCATGTCCGGGGATACGTCGATGGACTGACTAATATCGTTCGGGCGGACGAACATCCTCGGTCACACCAGTCCGAAGTCCGTTCACGGTGGGCCGTCGGACTCGACACTCGGAGGTTCGGCGGGATTCCCCGGCAGAATCTGAGGCCGAGGTGGTCGCCAACCCCATAGATATGAGCGATTTACTCGGGATCGGCTGGAAGTGGTACGGGTCAATCGGTTTAATACTATGTCCTATGGGAGGCATCGAAGGACAAGAGCATCATGAACCGACGCAAGTTCTTGGCGGGGTTCGGATCGCTGGCCGCCGCCTCGGCGACGGCGATGGGAACCGGTGCGTTCACCAGCGTCGACGCCGAACGAACGGTGAACGTCGCGGTCGCTAGCGACGAAAATGCGCTTCTTGGCCTCGATACCCTCGATAGCTCCAACAGCGACGAGTTCGTCAACCTCAACGGCGGTACGCTCGGGATCGATATCTCGGAGACGACCGCCGGCGGTGCCGGCGTGAACATGAACGCGCGGACGGCGTTCGACGACATGTTTCAGATCACGAACCAAGGGACACAGCGGGCAGTCGTCTATATCGTCTACGACCCCGAGGACGCACAGTCGGGATTCATGCCCGACGTGGGCTCCGACCGTCTCGATCCGAACGCGACCAACCCGACGCCCGAACTCGGACTCGAATTCTACGAACAGATTCGTGACTCGACGCCGATCAACTATCCTGAAGGCCAAAACAAGATCAATCGGAGTGTAATTCTCAACCCCGGTGACAGCCTGCCGATGGGTGTCGCCATCGATACACGCGATTTCGACGCAAATCCGGACGAACCCCTCTTCGACGGAAGCGTCACCGTCACCACGCTCGGGCTCGAGTGACGTGATTCAGCCTCGTGTAGTGGGGTTTCCTCTAGGCGCTCTCGAACTGCGTTCTCGTCTCCTTCGATAGTGTCGGCGAGACGACTTCAGACTCGTTTCCGTCCTCTTGAGCCCTGATCTGGCGTGTTATCATACTCCGCCGACTGTTCGCCGTCCACTATCCTGCTGAGGCAACATCAGCCACCTAGTGCTCTCCACAGCTCCGTCAGCCCCGAGGCAATTCGAGGGAGATGGCCGTGTTCAATCACGTCGGCGACGATATGCGTCCACACCGCCAATAAGAGCGGTATACGCCAGTGCCACCGCCAAATCGAATCGGTTGAACCACCGCGGCCCGTCGATGAGGTGCCGGACGATACCAAACAGATCAACAGCCACGCCAGCAATCCCACAGCACCCGAAGACAAGAAGTGGTATAACCCACGGAGGAACACGTTGAACATTCACGTAGCCACGTTCTCCTTGGGTGGTAATGAAGCCAACTCCGGTGGCCGGCCACGCTTCACCTCTCTTCGCTGGCAACGACACGCCGACTGGCCCAAGGTTCCGCTTGACTGCTTCCTCTCTTTTCTGCCCGTCTTGCTCGCCCCACACGCGCTTTGTGAGTAGTCAGTCTACCCTCTCCGATCCGGCTACGACCTCCTGTTCATCCGCGTCAACAGCGGTCATCTTCAACGTTCATATCAACTTTGATAGCTTATCACTTTGATGCTGCTGTCGATCGTTATGGTACAGTTGGCACCGATTCCACCGGATAGCGGCGGCTTGGAAGCACGATGTTACTGTCGCCGGTCCCGTGGCGCTTCTGTTTGGTCCTTGGTTTTATGTTATGAAACGCACAACGTGATGTGAGGTGTATAATGAGCAAGACATACGATACGCCCGTGGTCAAGGAGTACGGCACGGTGAGTTCTCGCACCGAACAGGAGACGAAGATCGGAAGCGAAATGGACTCGGAAGCCACGGCGTCGAGCGGTGTAACCCTGAGCGGTGAGATCGAATAGGGCTGACAACCCCGCCGTCGCCCACGAGCCACAGTAGTTGAATCAGCGCCGATTGCCGAATCTCCCCCCGGGCGCTATCCATTTATGATGTTGGTGACGGGCAGTCGTCCCGAAGCTGCTCGATGATCGTTGGCAGTGTTTCGGCATCCTTTGGTCGCTGCAGCCGCCGGCAGGGCACTTCTTCGAGAACGTCAGAGCACAGTCGAAAGTGGTCCGATACTGTCTCGGTGTCGGAAAGGACCGCAGTGGCGTAACTGTTGTCGAGGAGGGTTAAAAACGACGCCCTCCCCGATAGTGTTCGAAGTGACACAGACTCCCCCCCTTCGAGGTGGTATATTCGACGCAAGGGTACCGGCGTTGAGACACCTTCGGCTCGATACTGCCGCTTTCGTGTTGTGCCCTCTGTTGTAGAGTGCTCGATATCGAGGAGTCCGGCTGTATCCGCTGTCAGATGGAGATGCGCAACCCCGGGCACGACAGTTGGTTCGCCATTTTCGATGGTGATCCCAACGACGTCGTCCGCGATTACCGGGAACCCCCGCAGATGAAGCGCCGCGGCAGTCGTTGACTTCCCGGCACCCCGTTCCCCGAGAAATACGACCGCGCGTCCACCGATCGACACGGCACTGGCGTGCAACACGAGGTATCCCCGCTGATGCAAGAGCAGCCCCAGACCTTGATTCAACAGTATTTTTCGGAACGCTCCCGTCTGCGTTGCTTGGGCAGTGGCCGGATCGTACTGGATTCGTTCACCAGATTCGATCAGGAACGACCCCACTCCGTCGTAGGTGAGATGGCACTTCTCTGGGTCAGCTTGAAACCGCTCGCCGTCGCTGCCTCCCGCTGATTCCGGGACTGGCGAGATTTGACCGCGCTGGATGACGGCATCATCCGTGGTGTCCTCGGAATCGACGGACTGGAGCTCGGGTAGTTCGATATCCGACCGAACCACCAGCCCGTACACTTTATAATAGATAGTAGCTCACCGCCGGTGATGTGTAGACTGTACGAAAGCATATATTTTCCTGACATCCGATGACTCTACGCGTGCAGCTCCCGCCTTTCGAGAAATCAGACTCACGATTGCCCGTATCCTCGTTTAAATGACACTCGCGGTGCAATGAAACGCCCACCTGTGAGGTCTCGAATCGGCGTCAGTGACGTAATATCCGGTGAAACCGCGTGGTGTGAGAACTATACACGAAAGATGCGCCCCTCAAAAACTCAGCTCTGTTGTAAACAAGTAGGTAACCGATGGTAATTCACGTACGACAGGCGAGGGACGTCTCGGAGGATGTGGCGTATAACATCCTGAACGCTTGAGTATCAACAGAATTTATATCCGATGATAGTATATTGATATCTGATCCTGAATGTCTTCGAATCCTAACCTCTCGGACTCGACCACGGTCGTAGCCAACGACGACTGTCTTTCGACCGAAATCGACGGTGAGTCGGTGATTCTACACATGGAACAGGGGAAATACTACGGCTTCAACGAGGTGGGCACTCGCGTGTGGGAATTGACCCAAGAGTCCCACAGTTTGGAAGAGATCTGCCGGACGATTCTGGAAACGTACGACGTTGACGAAGAGCGTTGTCGCGCGGATATCAGAGAGTTAATCGCGGAACTGATCGAACTAGACCTCGTTCGAACGACAGAGTGAGTAACGCGTTTGGATCCATGAAGCGCGCCGTTACGTTTCTGTCGCTCTCGCCGGGGGACCAGTTCCGGCTGCTCTTGACGGCGCTGCTCCTTTTGATTGCCCCCGCTGGGATTAGCGTCTCCTCTTTTCCTAGGATTCGGTCCGTGTTGATACGTTCCGCGGCGCTTGCCACGCCGGTCGCTTTCGGCGCACCCGCCCCCACTCGACTCGTCTGGGCGGTCAGCATCGCCGACCATCACCTCCCGGGCAGCCGGTCGTGTCTCATCCGCTCGCTGACGAGCGAGACACTCCTTCGGCTGTATGGCTATACGCCGACTCATCGTATTGGTGTCGATCCGGACGCCGACGGTGGGTTCATAGCTCACAGTTGGCTCGAATACGAGGGTGACGTGCTGATTGGCGATCTCGAACAACTATCACAGTACGAAACACTCCCGCCGCTAGACGACCCGTGAGCGGTATCGTCGCGCTGTTCGGCCGCGGTCAGGAGTCCATCGCGCGTGGTGACTTTCGGACGATGCTCGACCGAATCGACCACCGTGGCCCGGACGGACGCGGGACGTGGGACGACGCGTACGTCTCCTTGGGCCACCAGCAACTCCAATCGACTCCCGAGTCACGGTTCGACAGCCAGCCGCGCCGTGATGGCGATGTGACCGTGACAGCCGACGTCCGACTCGACAACCGGGATGAACTGATCGACCGACTCTCCATCGCAGATCCCGCGGACCGGGTCCCTGACAGCCGACTCGTTAGTTCCGCGTACCGGCGTTGGGGCGTTGACTGTGTCGAGCACTTGGTTGGGGCGTTCGCGTTCATCGTCTGGGACGACGATGCGGAACGGCTGTTCTGTGCCCGGGATCACATGGGCGTCAAACCCTTTTACTATCACACGGCCGACGACCTGTTCGCGGCGTCCTCGGAGATCAAATCGTTGGTCGGGCTTCCGTCCGTTTCGAGGACACTCGATCACGGGCGACTCGGCGACTTTCTGGTCGGTCGGTTCGGCGACAAGGAGAACACGATCTACGAATCTGTCCGCCGGCTACCGCCCGGACACCGGATGACCGTCGATTTCACCGATACCTCTATCGAGCGATACTGGGATCCGGAGCCCCATTCCCTCGATCTACGTTCGGATGCGGCGTACGAACGGCGGTTTCGGGAACTGTTCACCGAAGCCGTTCGGTGCCGCCTGCGTGGCCGTGGCCTCGTCGGAACGGAACTCAGCGGCGGCCTCGATTCGTCGTCGGTTACCGCCGTCGCTCGGGAGCAACTCCCGGATGACGAGCCGCTACACACGTTCTCGAACGTGTTCGACGAGGCAGACCGGAGCGACGAACGGGAGTTCATCGAAGTGCTCGGCAAGCGGGACGGGATCTACCCCCATCTCGTTCACACGGACGTTGGAGCGCTCGTCGATGTCGACGACTTGTTGTTTCACTTCGATCAGCCGCTCCACCATCCGGCACACTTTGCAGGGTGGATGCGCGCCAAGCGTGCCGATCAGACCGGCGTCGACACCCTCCTAACCGGGACGACCGGCGACGCGTCCGTAGGCTACGGACTAGATGTCCTCGTCGAGTTGCTGCGGACCGGCCGCTGGCTCCGCCTGTATCGCGAACTCGAGGCGATGAGCGAGCTGTGGGGGCAACCGCGACGAACGTTATTCGTTGAGCACTGTCTAAAACCGCTCTTTCCCGATCCCCTCCTCCGCCGATATCAGCAGTTCAACGGAAAACCCATCCTCGAGGAGCGCGCAAACCCTGCGCTCGACCAAGCGTTCGTCGAACGAACCGGGCTTCGCTCGCGGTACCGTCGGCTCTATGCCTCCCGGTGGCAACCCTTGACCGACGGTCGGGAAAAACATTACCAGTCGATCATGCTCGGGATGCTCACCGAGGCACTGGAGGTGTACGATCACCGGGACGCGGCCTTCGGTATAGACTCACGCCATCCGTTCACCGACAAACGGCTCGTCGAGTTTCTGATCTCGTTACCCTCGACACAACAGTTTTCGGACGGCTGGCCCCGTTCGATCGTCCGACGGTCGCTCGGCGACGTCCTTCCTGAAAAGCTCCGAACGCGGCTCTGGAAGATCACGATGGATGACGCAGTGCATAACGCGCTTACCAAGGAGAACCCGATGTTCCGACGGATGCTGAACCATCCGGGTCAACTGCCCGAGTATCTCGATACCGAAAGCCTCCGATCTATGTACGAGCGATTCCGGAACGGTGCGTCGAGCTCCAACGAAGAGGGGATCCTGTGGCGAGCCCTCTCGCTTCACGTCTGGCTTGAAAACGTCGCCCCCCGGCCAGCGGAGCGTGGGCCGTCTCGCGTGTAAGGTGACGTTACATGCACACCATCGCTGGCCTCCTAGTGTACGGTCGTCGAGAAACTCACCGTACCGGTACTCGGATTGGAGTCAACGCCGGAGGCATCGGATCACAGCGAAACAGCGTGGTCGATTCTCTCACTGACGCGGTTTCGCTCCCAAGAAGTTTTATCTGCCCTCTCTGCGTTCAGAGTTAGTATCGAACTGTGGCGGGAGACACGAACAGAGGACTCCGCGAGAAGGCACACGTCATCTACGAAGCTGCCCAGTTTCGACCGACGCTCGGCGTAGCGATCGTTGTCCTGAGTTCTGTGACGGCCGTGTTGGAAGGAATCGGCCTTGGATTTCTCTTGCCAATCGTCGAAATCGCACAGTCGCCCGGGACCCCAACTGACGCTGATGGCGCTCTCGGTATCTTCGTTCAGGTGTACGAGTTCGTCGGACTCCCGCTCACGCTCGAATGGCTCATCCTCGGTCTCGCCGGAACCATCGGGCTCCGGTTCGGCTTGAGCTTTCTCTCCGCGTGGCTCCGGGCGATCCTCGGATTGAGCTATCAGAGTCACCTGCGCCAACGGCTGTTCACCGAGGTCGCCTACGGCCCAATCGAGTATATCGACCGGGTCGGCTCCGACGACCTCCTCAACAGCATCATCACGGAGACGAGTCAAGCGGGAGGAATCGTTATGATGGCTTTCGACCTCGCCGAGACGCTCCTCCGAGGCCTCGTCTACTTCGCACTTGCTGCGTTGCTGGCGCCAAGTCTGACCGCCATCGCTCTCGTTAGCTTGGGTGCGAGTACTCTATTCGTCAGGTACATTCTCCAGCCGGCCTACGCGGTCGGAGACGAAGTTGCCGACGTGAACGATCAGATACAGACCGTCACACAGACTAGCCTTCAGGGAATGCGTGATGTCCGATTATACAATATGCGGTCGGACTTCGTCGCACAGATGCGCGAGGCATTGGATAGGTACGTCGGCACTGGCGTTAGATTACAGCGTAACCAAGCCGCATTGACTAGTCTCAACCAGTTCTTGAACGCACTCGTCGTGTTCGGCCTCGTCTACATCGGATTCACGCTCACTGGGCTTTCCCTTCCGCGGCTGGGGGTGTTTCTGTTCGCAATCTTTCGGCTTTCACCCGTTGTGAATCAGCTCAATAGCAGATTTTACCATCTTGAGGGACAGTTGCCACACTTGATCCGAGTTCGCTCGCGAATCCAAGAACTCGCCGACGAGCAGTCATCGGATGCCGGTGACGGTGACCCAGTCGAGTCCGTTCGTCGTGTCGAATTCGACAACGTATCGTTCGCATACGAAGATGAAGAGCAAGTCCTCCAAGACGTCTCCTTTACCGTCGAACGGGGTGAGAAGGTTGCGCTCGTGGGCCCATCGGGCGCCGGGAAGTCGACGATTGTCTCGCTGCTCGGGCGTCTCCAGACCCCTGACTCCGGAGCGGTCCTGTCCGACGGACGCTCGATCGCAGGCTTCGACATCACCGAATGGCGCGAGCGACTCGCCGTCGTCCGCCAAGATCCATTCCTATTCAATGGGACGCTCCGCGAGAACGTCACTATCGGCAACCAAGACGCAAGTACTCAAGCCATCGAACAGGTCTGTGAGATCGCACGGGTCACAGAGTTCCTCACCGAGCTCCCTGACGGCTACGAGACCGAACTCGGCGAGGACGGTGTCCGACTATCCGGGGGTCAGAAACAACGCGTTGCGATTGCTCGCGCACTACTGAAAGACGCTGACGTGTTAGTACTCGACGAAGCGACGAGTGAACTCGACTCCAATATCGAGCGGGCCGTCTACGAGCGAATCGCTTCGCTAGAGGATCGGTATGCGACCATCACCATCGCACACCGCCTCTCGACAGTCAAAGATGCGGATCGGATCTACACGCTGGACAGCGGAGCCGTCGTAGAAACCGGTCCGCACGATCAACTTGTCGATGATGATGGGGTGTACGCTAGGTTGTACGCATCGCAGTCGGACTGAGTCGAGTAACACCCCGATACGACAGTGTCGGCCGCCCCATATGTTTATACTGTAACATGCTCTCTGGTATGATTGATGACAGTCGACACTCACTACTACTCGGTTTACGACCTTCAGATTTCTTCTACGCTTGCTTTCCCCGAACTGCCCGTACTCGATCCGGAAGAAGTGTCGCCTGATGTCCATATCCGAGAGGGGAGGGTCGATCCTGTCACGGAAAATGAAGACAGTGCAGGTGAGCGACGGATCCACGCCACACGTAACGACTGGCGGCTGACGTACGAGGGGATCGGGTCAGTCCGTGTGACAGGTGGAAATAATATCGTGTTTGATCTGGTGAAGCCTGCTCTAGCCGAGACGAAAGCACTCCGACGGCTGGTTGCGAACCATGCATTCGCCGTGTTACTACTCCAGCAAGGGTTACTAGTGCTACACGCGAGTTCGGTTTCCGTCGACGGACGTGCTGTTGTATTTTTGGGACACCGGACAGCCGGAAAATCAACGACCGCAGCCGCGTTCCACAAACACGGATACCAAGTGCTGGGAGACGACGTGATTGGAATCCGATTCGATAAGGAAACACCCCACGTTGTCCCCGGTGTCCCGGAGATACGGCTAGCACCCGACGCTGTTGCCGGGCTTGATATCAACGACGCCATCCAACCAACCGGCGATGGGGGCCCCGAGAGGCTATACTGTCGCCTGTCTGGTGACCGGTCACCGACGCCGTTGTTCCGATGCTACCAACTTGAAGACGCCGAGTCTGTAGAAATCGTCAAGCAGTCTGGAACGCAGTCGTTTCTCACGATCGTCGCGGGTACGTACGCACAAGGGCTACTTTCGGACACCGACCGAACAGATGAACACTTCGATCAGTGCAGGGCTACGCTAGACACAGCGAAAGTGCGAACGCTACGACGACCCAGAAGCATCGGAACGCTTCCGACTGTCGTGGAGGCTGTCGTATCAGATGTTAGCGGGAGTTGCTAAGTTGCATTCTAGCGGATGCATCCACCTAGATTTCGTCTAGTTAAAGAAACGAACCGCCCCGCTAAGGCTCGCTTAGCACTGAGCCCGTGAAATTCCCATTTGCGGACGTGTACACGTCCACTTTGGGACTCCCGTCCTTAGTCACCGTCTGAGTCTGCTCCGTTACTGATTCAACTGCACCGTACTCTCTGACACGCGGTGTGTCGTAGGAGCTGTCAGTTTTGTCTGACATCACAATGATATATGTAATCGCCTCTGATAAATCTACCTGAAAAATCTATCCTGTTGACAAAAACACAACGTGGTTTCGTTCGTAATAAGGTTGACGCACGAGTCAACGTCGAAGAGGGGCGGAACTGAATGGATAGTCGAGGTGTTGGTATCGGCGACGATGGTCAAGAACTCGTCCTAGGGCGGAGGGTACTCGTCCCTCGCCAACTCAACTCAGCCCGACAGGCCGTAGCACTACTCTGTCGCAGCGCCTTGGTCCAACCACGTCCGGAACGAGAGGGCTCGCCAGAGAGCACGCGCCTCACGCGGGTCCGGAGACTCCTCTCTTTGAAACCGGTAGTGTGCTCGACGGAGCTCGTCAATATCAACGTATTTCGTGAGATCACCCGGTGCTGCTAAGCACGCTTGCAACGCGTCGTCGTCGTGTGCAAGAGCATTATAGAACCCCTCCGTAACCGTAGTCTTCCAAACCCGGTACCGGATTTTGTCCGGTAAAAGGTCGCTAAGGGCACGGCGGATGATTGAGCGCGTCCAGCCGCCAGCCAGTTGCTGTGCAGTCGGTATCGCAAGAGAGAACTCAAGCAGACGTTTGTCTGTGAACGGGTGACGCATCTCGATACCATGTCGGGCGAATTTCTTGTCGGTCGCCTCAAGAACCATCGTTAAATTCGCGGACATGATCGAGTCGTACTGCATCCGTCGCGGATGCCTGCCGAATAGCGCACGATCTTCATAGAGGCGTTTGTACCGGGAACGAAGCCCTATCCTTTCAATAAAGTCGTTCGACAACGTAGGATTCATCTGTCGCTCTAGCACCGGCGCGCCGCGGAGCGAGCGGTACATTCGCAGAAGCGGATCGGGGATAAGAGGCTTTGCCGCGTGATTAACAAACAGTCCGGGAACGCTAGCGGTCATCCCGTCGCTCAACTGGTTGAGTTCGGACCATAGTCGGAGCCACTGCCCGGTCCGCAGGAGCTGTTGGAGTAAGGAGATTCCGTATCCCGTGGCTGCGTCCCCGAATGCGCCATCAAGAATGATACAAGTATCTGTGTCGGCAGCACGCTTTGCTAGCTCCCACAACCCGTAGTGCATCGTATTGAACGGCGGCTCGTCAATATCATCAAACACTACGTCCCTGTCAACTAGCACTCCAATGTCGTCCAGCGCGATGTACTGGGCGGCAATTCCAGATCGTTCAGTCAACGTCTTTATATATTCTCGCTCGTCGCTTGACGGGGCGTCGTTGAACACCAGTGAGAAGGTGTGAAGCGGTTCGGAATCCGGGAGTATATCTCGCGCGACGACCGTCACCGACGACGAATCCATGCCGCCGCTTAATGTTGTGCCGACAGAGCCAGCCGTTCGAAGTCGGCACTCGACAGCCTGTTGAAAGAGCTCCCGAAATCGGCGCTCGTATTTCGCGTCCGAGTCGAGAACAACCGTTCGCGTGGGATCAAGATCCCAGTACTGCCACATCTCAACGGTATCGGTCGTGACAGACACTGCGTGTGCCGGAGGAAGCCGAGCGAGATCATTATATATCGTATTCGACTTCTCACCGAACCGACCGACGAAGAAATCCCCGACACGCACATCGTTCAGTCCGTGTGAGACCGACGGATGTCTCAGGAGCGATCTCATCTCGGATGCGACGGAGAACTGGCTGTCCGACTGGTGGTAGTACAGTGGTTTGACTCCCATGTGGTCCCGGGCACAGAACAACGTCTTCTCAGTGTCGTCCCAGACTGCAAATGCAAATGCGCCGACGAGATGGTCTACACATCGTTCGCCCCACTTGCGGTACGACTCAAGAAGCAGGTGGCTGTCAGGAACTGGCTCGTCTACGGAGAGTTCGAGGGCGCGGAACAGTTCGTCTCGGTTGTCGAGCCGCGCGTCGGCTGTCACGACGAGATCCCCCTCTCTGTACGGTTGGTCGTCAACCCGTGATTCGGGCGTCGACTGGAGCTGTTGGTGCCCGAGCGCGACCGGTTCGTCGCGCCATGCCCCGCGTCCGTCCGGGCCGCGGTGGTCGATAGCCTCAAGCGCCGCTCGGAAGACACCGGGGTCGACGGCTCCACCGTCCCGATCAAGAAGTGCAACGAGTCCGCTCATGAGCTGTCCTCTCGCCGATCCAGCGGCGATAGTGACTCGTACCGTCTCATACCGCTAGGGTCGACACTCAGGAGACCGCCGCTGTGCTCAAGACCATAGTGTGCTGTGAGTTCATCGCCGGAACTGAGGCTGAGACCGATACGACGCATTGGATTGTCGTCGTGATACTCGAATCGCGGCTCGTTCGTCATAGTCCGGACGAGACAGGTCCGGTCCGATAGGGTGTTGAGAACAACGGCTGTCGCCGTACAGACAATACGAGCTAAACGGGGATCACTAGACGCTAGCGTACGTCTGCGTCTCACTGTTCGTGACAGCGTCGATCGCACGGCTGAGAACGATATCAGTGTCATCGCAACCGGAAAGAGAGTTGTAAGATCGGCAGAGAGCAGTGATCGCAGCTTAACACTCCACGAGGTTGGCAGAGAACTACTCATGAGACGATTACAATCTGTCGGGTCACACGTCGCCCGCCCTATCGATGTCAGAATGAAACATCGCTGCGACCCGTTCCTTCACATCAGCGAAACATCGATACTCGTCGATGGTGTCTGACTTTCGAACTGTCACGTAGCTGTCGCTGGCTGTGTGCGGGTTCTGTGCAGATTCCCAGATGCCGGTCCTTGCTCTATTGGATCCGTCGTACGTTCCCTGCTCGCAGTGCAGAACGACTCGTTTCCCGTCAGGCGGAGAGGAAAAATAATCTCTGCTAGCCACACTGAGTGTCCATTTTGAGATATTAATGTGCGCCGCCATTCGTTGTTTCGACGACAGATATGCTGTCGGAGAACATAAACATGCACCTCGTGCCACAGTGTACCTCGGGTCCAGTCTCGCCAACGACGTAGCCTTCGTCAACCTCACAGATACCCGAGCGGTCAAACTCGGGAGCCTCGGTAAGTGCGTCTTGGAGTCCGTGAACGAAGTCCAAGATCGTGCGTGGTCAAGTTCTCGGAAGATTCCGTTCGTCGTGTGATGTTTTATGCCCTAGATAATGTGGAACATTCTTGGGGTAGTGAGCTAGTGTTCCGCGAACACCGACCCTACGGGATCACTGAAAGCATCCTCACAAGCCTGCCAGCGATAGTGTTGAGGGTCTTTTCGTGTTGGCCTCTATCAATCGATCTCTCTCCCTGAAAGACTTTATAGACAACTGAGTGACGTATTAGGTGATGGCCGTAGACGACCGGAAATACTGCCCCGAGTGTGAGGAGCGAACGAAGGTACACCAAGACGAACCGTGGATCGGCGCGCTCTGTAAGAACTGTCTGGCGATCATCGAGTGAGAGACATCCCGAGACGCGGCTAGCCGTCGACGCCTTCGCCGGTGAGCAACGCCCGTGTCGCCGCCCGAACCGCCTCGTCGCTTGCATACGCCGGCTCCCACCCCAGCGCGCTCAGTTTCTCGATGGAGAGACGCATCTTCGGGACGTCACCCGTCCAGCCTCGATCCCCGCCCGTGTACTCATAGGTTGGGTTGAGGTCCATCTCCTCGCTCACGATATCGGCGATGCGGCGAACCGACGTGGTCGTCCGGGTGCCGAGGTTGTAGGTGTTCACCGGGCGGTCGGTTTCCTCGATGACGTGTTCCATCGCGTCGAGACAGTCCTCAATGTGGAGATACGACTTCTCCTGCCGCCCGTCGCCGAGAATTTCGAGTTCGGTCGGATCCGCCCGCAGTTTCTCGATGAAGTCCGGAACGACGGCGCCCAGTTGCAGGCGCTCCCCGACGACGTTGGCGAACCGGAAGATCCAGGCCGTGCAGTCGTAGCTGTGTGCGTATACGGAGAGGAGGCTCTCGTTTGCGAGTTTCGACGCCCCATACATGCTGATCGGCTCCAAGGGAGCGTAATCTTCCGGCGTCGGGCGGGGCGCCTCGCCGTAGACCGTCGACGACGAGGCAAAGGCGATGGCGTCGACGCCGACGGCCTGCATGCGGTTGAGGAGGTTCTCGGTGATCGTATTGTTGAGGCGGAACTGCGAGAGGGGGTCGTCGCTGTCGACGGCCTTGTCGGCCGCGAGGTGGACGACGAGGTCGACGTCCGGCGTGAGCGCCTCCTCGACGACGGCCGCGTCGGTCAGGTCGCCCTCGACCAGTTCCGCGTCGTCGGGGATCCAGTCGCGCCGACCGTTCGAGAACCGGTCGACGGTAACGACGTCGTTGTCGGCGACGAGTCGGTCACAGAGATGCGAGCCGATGAACCCCGCCCCACCCGTCACGAGAATCCGCTGTCCGGAGAGTTCCATACCTCAGATTTAGTGTGTGAAAAATAGCGTTTTCGGTGTGGGTGCCGTTCGGTCGCGTTCCGACCACCGAAACAGGCATCAACTCCCCCCGACACTGACGGAACGATGGACATCGGGTACGTCTCGAACGTGGTCTATCCGTTCGTCAAGGGGGGCGCCGAAAAGCGCATCCACGAGATCGGGACGCGCCTCGCGGCCGACGGCCACGACGTGACGGTGTACGGCCGCCACTTCTGGGACGGCCCACCGGAGACGACACACGAGGGGCTTACCCTCCGGGCCGTCGCGCCCGGCACGGAGCTTTACACCGACGACCGGCGGTCGATCACCGAAGCACTCGACTTCAGCGCTCGGTTGGTCGCTCCCTTCGGCGAGCGCCTGCGCGCGGCCGATCACGACCTTCTCGTCGTCTCCGTGTTTCCCTACTTTCCGGTGTTTTCGGCGAAACTCGCCGGCGCCGTCGGCGACACGCCCGTCGTGACGACGTGGCACGAGGTGTGGCGGTCCTACTGGGACGAGTATCTGGGACCGCTCGCGTTCGGCGGCAAACTCGTCGAACGCGCCGCGGCCCGCATCCCCCAGCATCCCGTCGCCGTCTCCGGCGTGACCGCCGACCGTCTCGCGCAGATCGGTCCTGATCGCGAGACGATCACGGTGATCCCGAACGGGATCGACGTCGGACGGATCGAACGGGCGACCCTGCCGGCCGAAGCGGACGGCTACGACGTGCTCTTCGCCGGTCGCCTGATCGCCGACAAGAACGTCTCCCTGTTGCTCGAGGCCTTCGACGCGGTTGCCGAGGAGCACGACGCGACCCTCGGAATCGTCGGTGACGGCCCCGAACGTGATCGTCTCCGGCAGCAGGCCGAGGGACTGACCAACGCCGGCCGCGTCGACATGCTCGGGTTTCTCGACGAGTACGAACACGTCCTCGGTCACATGGCCGCCGCGCGCGTGTTCGCCTCGCCTTCCACCCGCGAGGGGTTCGGCATCACGTTCGCGGAGGCGATGGCCGCCGACTGCACCGTCGTCGCCGCCGACCATCCCGACTCCGCCGCCGACGAGGTCATCGGCGACGCGGGGTTCGTCGTCGAACCGACGGTCGAGGGGATACGCGAGACGCTCGATGCGGTGCTCGGTGGGCGGGCGCCGCGGCGTGACCCTGTCGAGCGTGCACGACAGTACGACTGGGACAACGTCGCGTCCACGGCGGCCGAACGGTACGAACGGGCGGTCCGTAGGGGCTGACGATCAGCCCAGCACCCGATCCGCCAGCGTCCCCCGGTATTCGTAGAGCAGCCTGAACGGCCGGATGACTCTGTACAGCGGTGACAGCGACTCCGGAAGCGGCACGGCCTCCTCGTCCTCGGGGCGTGGGTTGGTGAGGGCGGCAGCCCAGAACCGCGCCTTGTCGCCCCGTCCCGACATCAGGTGGGAACGAAAGCGGAAATCCGCAAGATGTGTTCGTTTGACATTCCTGTTCGCCCAGTCGCTGTCCGCCAGCCAGTGGATCACCCTGTCGGCGGCTGTTCGGACGACGCGCAGCGACTCGGACTCCCGGTCGAGCACCCGCTGGACCCTTTCGGGGAACCGAGCGCCGAACAGCCGCTGTGATAGCAACATCGCTAGCAGGACCATCCGCTCGCAGCCGAGCGTCTCCGCCCGGTCGAGGAGTGACGCTAGATCCCGATGTTGCTGCATCAGCAGTGCGACGGCGAGAATCCACTCCAGCCGATACCAGTGGTGTTTCGCCCCGTGAATCGAGTGGACGAGTATCGCGTCGGACAGGGAGAGGCCCTCCACGGATCGTCCGCCGACGTCGATACGCTTTCGGCGAGCGTAGAGTTCGTCGAAGGGCAACTCGAGTGGAAAGAACTCCGGGACGACGTGTGTGTGGAGGTCGACCGGCGACTGCCGATCCGGGTGTCCCAACACGGATTGAAACACCGCACGGTTGACCTGTCGTACCTCGTAGCCCTCGGCTTCGAGAAGGCGTTTTGCTCGCCGCTGATCCGCGGGGGAGATCAGGATGTCGATGTCGGCGTATCGGCGAACCGTCGCGCTCCCGTACGCCCGACTCGAAACGATCGGTCCCTTGTACGCCAGACACTCCACACCCGCCGAGTCGAGACGCTCGGTGAGGGTGACCAGATGAGCTATCGTGCCGAGGTTCTGTCGTCGCAGCCTGTCGTACTTCTCGTCGTACCGGCTTTCGTCGGATGGACACCCCTCGAACGACCCCGCCCGACACCATCTGAGGAACAACAGTTCCATCCCGTGCTGTCGGGCCAATTCGAGGGTTCGACGCCAGTCGGCTGTCCCATCCACCGAGGCTTGCGACGGTGTGTCCTCGCCGTCGAGGATGTCGCGACCGCACTGGAGGAGTATCTCCAACTCCGCTCCGGTACTGACTGGTCGCTGTGAATCGATTGCGGTTGTCATTTCGTCACCGTCCCACGTCTCTGTCGGGGGAGCGGGCGGAACGGAGCGGCCTCCCGCGGGGGATCGGTCCACGTTCGCTCGCCCTCGTACGGACTCGATCGCCTCACAGTATCAATCCTCGCACGGCGGACCCACGGGTTCTGCCGGCGCGGCGGTCCGTCCTCTTTCGTGCGAGTCGGTGACTGGTGGGTGTCGCCACGTCTCTGACCCCGTTCGGAGCCGAGACGCTTAGTATCCTCGCGCCGTACCACCGATACGATATGTTGCCTTGGGGTCATCTCGCCGTCGGCTACCTCGTCTACACCGTCTTGGTGCGTGTGCGCGGTCAGCGAGCCCCTGCAGGCGTCCCGACGCTCGTCTTGGCGCTCGGCACACAACTTCCCGACCTCGTCGACAAGCCACTCAACTGGTGGTTCGGGATCTTCGACGGTCGCGGCATCGGGCACTCGCTGTTCGCCGTCACCGCCGTCTGCCTGCTCGTCGCGTTCGCGGCGTACTGGGCCAACCGGCTGGACACCGCGGGAGCACTCTCGGTTGGCCTGTACACGCATCTGCTGGGTGACTCGTATCAAGCCTTGCTGTCGGGCGAGTTCGGCCGTGCGGCCTTCCTCCTCTGGCCGCTGGTTCCGGCGCCGACCTACCCCAAGGATAGTCTGTTCGAACATCTCGATGCGTGGATGGCGTATCTCCAAGCGTTGCCTCGTCTCTCCCCCTCTCAGATCATGGCGAGTGGCTTCGGCTTCCAGCTCGTACTCCTGCTCGTTCTCTTCGGGACCTGGGCGCTCGACGGGTTTCCGGGTGTCGGAACTCTCTGGCGATTCGTCACCCGCCGGCCGGCCGACGCGACGCGGATATCCGACTGACACTCACTCGGCGGGGGCGCGATCGATCGGCGAGCCACCACACTCGACACAGACGTACTCCCCGTCGACGGTCTTGGTTACCGGTGCGTTACACGGGATGCACTTGATTTGTGCGTCCCGAACTTCTCGTGGGTAACGTCCCATGCCCGATGGATCGGCGCAATATGGTATAAGTATTGACTAGTTACAGAGGTGTCAGTCACTCATTTACAACGATTCGGGGCAGTCGCGGAGTCGAATATCGGCGACAACCCGGCGACCAGTATCGAAACGGGGGACTGCCGTGGGGTTTCAGGCCTCCCCGACGGACGTCCCGAGCAGGCTGAGGAAAAAGGAGTGGAACACTGTCTGCGCGCCGAGCACGAGCGCGGTGAACGCGAGTAGGTTCATCGGGACGATGGGGAGTTCGGTGTAGCCGCTCTGGACCCACCGGGCGACGAGATAGGTCGTATAGAGACCGCCGGCGACGAACACCGCCAGCCCGAGCGTCGTCCCGTGTTCGAGTTGGAATCGACTTAGTACCCACTCCGTCACCGGATCGCGCGGCGAGCGGATCGGTTCCGCCGCGACGGCACTGAACAGGCCGAGACTCCCGATCTGGTAGCCGAGGATCACCGAGAGGCTGCCGGCGATCATCGTATGCTGTCCGAAGAACACGCCCGCGAAGGGGCGATTCAGCAGTGACAGCGTCATCATGACGACGCCGACGATTCCCAGTCCGATGGCCGGCCCGGTGAACAGATAGCCCGGAGCGTTCTGCAACATGAACCGCACGTGACGCCAGCCGTCACGGAAACTGTCGAGTGTTGCCTCTCCCTCGCGTTCGTGATAGATGATAGGGACCTCCTCGATATCCAAGTCGCGTTCCGCGGCCTGCATGATCATCTCGCTGGCAAACTCCATCCCGTCGGACTGGAGGTCGAGGTGATTCAGCGCGTCGCGTTCGATCACCCGGAAGCCGCTGTGGGCGTCGCTAACTCCCGCCTCGTAGAAGACGTTGAGGAACTGCGTCAACAGCGGATTTCCGACGTACTGGTGGAGTGCGGGCATCGCGCCAGATTTGATCTCGCCGTCCAGCCGGCTTCCCATCACCATGTCCGCGTCGGTCCGTTGTAAGCGCTCGAACAGTTTCGGTAACTCCTCGAAGTCGTAGGTCGTGTCCGCGTCGCCGATGACGATGTACTCTCCGCGCGCCCGTTCGAACGCGTAGCGGTACGCATACCCGTAGCCTGCGGCGTCAGGCGTCACGACGTGTGCGCCCAACTCCGCCGCGAGTTCGGGCGTTCGATCCTCGGAGCTGTCGCTCACGATGATTTCGCCGGTCAACCCGAGCATCTCTAGGGCGGACTTCCCCCGCTCGATGCACTCTTCAATGCCCTCCTCCTCGTTCATCGTCGGCATGACGAACGAGACGATCGGATCGGCGTCGCTCCGCCGCGGGACGAGGAAGGGACTGTCCGCGGCCACCTGCTCGCTCTGTCGGAACAGTTCGACCGACTTGATCCCGCTGTTCTCCTCGGGCGCCGCCACACCGTCCGGCGCCGACTTCGTGGCGCCGTCGTCGACGGCACTCCCGGCTCCGCTTACGACACCGGTTCCGTTGGTCTCGGTGGCACGTGACATTGCCGGCGCGTCACCGTCGGTCGCCAGTCCGTCGCCCTCAATCCCGGGGTCTGGTGCCGGATCGAGGGGTCGAACCTCCGTGATCGTCGTCGCCCCGACCAGCGCCACCTCGTCGACGGCGTCCGTATGTAACACGTAGCTCATCGTCACCGAGCCGTCCGCGGGCACGACAGCGTGGCAGGTGACCGCCTCCGTGTCCAGCGTCCACGTCTCGTCACGATCCCTCTTCGGGGGGAGCGCGACGTTCGGCGGCCCAAGATCCGACGGTAACCGGTCGGCAATCGAGACGTCGACCGGGAAGTCGTGATCGGAGGACACCATCAAGGTGACACACAGTTCGCGGGCGAACCCTGACCCCTCGCGGTCGGTCCGTTCGACGCTTTTCTCGACGCTTACCCCGTCACGGATGACCGTCTGTACGCTCATCCCCCTTGCACCGCCCGCCGGCGTCGTGCGTTTCGGACTCGGCTCTGCGTGCCGACCGCCGGTGTCACGGACCGTCTTCGTTTCGGCGCGGTTCTCACAGTCATCATTCGTCTCCATCCTTACGCCTATCCGACATAGTTAGTGACTGCTTACCGGGACGATACGGGATTCAACGAGTGCGGTAACCAGCCGTTACCAGACACAACCCTCGATTGAACCCGGAGATTTCGGCGGTTCGAGCCGGTTTCCCCGGGGAACAGCATATAGGTGTATTAATCAGGGTAACGACAATATATCCCTTTGAATGCGTGATAGATCCGTCCGACTACATAAAGTCGTCCAGCCGTGACGGCTTGTTTCGGTCGTTCTGGAAGATACTCTCGAGGCTCTTTTCGAGTACCTCCAGTCGCTGTTTGGTGTACGGTCGACAGTCGAACTCCTCGGCGACGGTAATCGCGGTGTCCATGTACTTGTTCACCGATCCCTCGTGGACGGTCAGGTTTACGCGCCCGCCACACACCCGACACTCGCCCGACAGCGGCATCCGCCGGTAGGACTCCCCACAGTCCAGACATCGGGTTTCCTGACGCGAAAACGCTCGGAGGTTCCCGATCAGATCCGGGAGGAAGTGGTACTCGATGACCCGCTCGGCGACGTCCGTTTCGTCGACCGCACGGAGCTTCCGTGCCAGATTCAACTGCGCGTCCATCTTCTCCATCATCGAGCCCAGCGTCTTGTACGCCGAGAGGTCCGGTCCGAGCGCGATGTCGGTGGTGTCGTGGGTGTGATCGAAGCCGTGGTACTCGCCGTCGGTCCCCAGCGACGCCTCCGCGATTTCGACGTCGACCTCCTCCGGATCGGCCATCTCCCGCGTCGCCTCGTAGAACTCGCGCGGATACTGCCGCACGACGTCCATATTGTGGGCCTCGTCGTCGATTTCGGTGGGATCGATCCGCGAGGACATGACCAGCGGCGCGTCCATCCGGCCTCCTCGCTGGTCCGGCAGGAACTCCCGGCTGAAGTTAAGCAGGCCGTCCATCAGGAGCATGACGCAATCCTCGTCGCCGTCGCATTGCTTCTGGGACGTGCCATTCGCTATCAGCGAGTGCGTGTCCGCGACGGTGAGACAGTACGTGTGGTCCACGTCGGCTTCAGCGCACGAAACGTCGGTAACTTCGTCGACGGCGTACTCTCCGCTGCCCCCGTCGAAGACGCGCCGCCCTCTCGGCTCGATTTCCTCGATATGCGTTTCCAGTCGCTCCTGTTTCCGCGACAGATGCAGTTCCACCTTCTCTGCGAACCGCACAGCGTCCGACGACGTTACGTTGAGGACGAACGTCTCCGCAGACATCGAATCGTCGGTGTCGTAGAATTCCGGGAACTTCTCGACGAGGGGAACGGGGTCGACGGTATCGACACGTGCCGTAATACCGAGGCGCGTGAGCAACGCCAGTAGATCCTCTTTCAGTTCCCGACTGATTGTCGTCGCCGACACCGTCAGCGTGTTCTTGTCAACCGTTCCATCCCCACTGAAATAGCCCCCGAGGTACGCGGCGACGATGTCGTCCGGTGCGTCGAAGATACAGTCGGGGACACGCTTGTCTTCGGAGCTGACGCCACAGTCGAGTACGGACGCAACGAAGGCGCGTGGCAACCGGCCCGAAGCGGTGACCTTCTCGTCGTTCTCTCGGTACGCATCGACGCCGAGTGCGGAATCGAACGCGTCGACGAAGAAGTTGCGTGCTTCCGTTTCAACACCCGAGATAGTTGTCTGGTGAATCGTTCCCTTCGGCGTGGACTGTTCGCGGGCGAAGCCTTCAGCAGTGTAGTAGCCGAGGAGGGTAGCGAACTCCTCGTCTAGGTCGACGAACCGGTCGACCTCGACGGTGTCTCGCTTCATTCCGAGAGCGATGTCGTCGGGCACTCGTTCGACGACAGCATCGGCCGAGCCGAGCAACTCGACGACGAGGGACGCTGGAACGCTATTGCGATAGATATAGTTGCTCAACGCTTTCTTCGTCAGTCCGAGATACTCCGCCGTACTTTTCAGCGGATAGAACTGACCGTCCCAGTCTGCTTCGAGCGTCTCAGCGAAGAGGTCGTAGAGTTCGCCCTTGTCCAATCCCTTCAGCATCAGCGACTCGTTCGGAACATCGTCGCTATCGAGGAACTCTTCGAGGAGATCGAACCGAGTCGCGGATCCAGAGACGTCCATCCGGGTGGGAACCACGAGGGAGTCCGATTCCGTGACTTCGCAGGCTCGCTTCGGGGTTATCCCGTCGTCGAAGACGTGGACTTCGTGGTCCGGTGTTACGGTGAGTTCTCTGCCTCCACGTGTTTCGAGGCCGACGAGATGATCGGGAGCCCGGTGTTTCGACACTGCTTCGACCGGCTTCAGCACCTGCTCGCCCTCGTCGTTGATACTGGGCACGTGGACATCGCCGTTGAGTTCTTGGACGAGCGTGCCGAAGTCGTCCCGCTCCGCGGTGGCCGGATCGAGCCGTTCCTCCACCAGCCGCTCGATCCGTTCGTGATGCCACGCTCCGTCCTCGTCCCGATACCACACTTTCGTCTCGGGATGGAAGCAGTTCCGGCGCTTCGCGGCGTGGAAGTACGGATGGGCGTATCCGACCGCCGCCGAGGTGAAGCCGACGACGCGGCCGACCACCGCTGCCGAGGTGTGTGGCGCCATCCCAAAGACGAGTTCGCCGATCAGGTCGTCGCGCTCGTCTACCTCGTAGAAGGCCGGCAGGTCGTAGAACTCCGTCAGGAGGTCGTCGACGAAGTCGGCGGTCTGGAGGAGGTGTTGGGCGGCGCCGTCCGAGAGCACGATGTCCTGAACCTTGAGTTCGACCAGTTGGTCGTCGAAGCGGAGCGGGTCACCGTCGATGTCGGTCTCGTAGCCGAGTTCGCGGAAGTCGTCGGCGGTTACGTCGAGTTCCTCCGGGCGGACCGCCGTCACCGGAAGGTCCGTCATGTCGTATCGGACCGTGCCGTCCTTGAACGCGCTCACGTCGTGTTTGGCGCGCAACACGCCTTTCTCCATCGGCTCTGGGGTCTTGTTCGCGGAGGTGAGCCCTTTGACCCCCTTCAGAATCTCGAAGGCGGCTTCCCGCTCCCCGACCGTCTCTAAGGCCTCGTGGTAGCGGTCGCCGACGTTCAGGCGTCGTCGCTCGACGCTCGTCACCTCCCGGTCGCACCGCTCGCAGTGGACCCGCCCCGACTCGTCCGGTTCGATCAACTGTTCACAGGAGTCACACTCGTAGACCGGTTCGGTGTGGGCCCGGCAGTCCGGGCACCGCGTTCGGTGGGTGTCGGTCCCGCAGTCCGGACACGCCCGCCGGCCCACTTGGACGTCCACGACGCCGCGTCCCTCGTCGGTGCGGGCCGTGGCCGCGGCACCGACGTCACGCTGACTTCCCCCCGCCTCACCGATGGGATAGAGCGTGTGTACCGCCGGCGAGAGGTCCCGGCGCTCCGACTTCTCCGGGCGGCCCATCCGGTTGCCGATCCGCGTCGGCGCCCGTTCCCGCACCGTGAACGGCGCAACCTCGTTGACCGCGCGGATGGCGTTGTCGCCGTCGTCGTACTCCCGGGCCGCGGCCGACAGCTCCGCTGGGGTCCACGCCCCGTCGCCGTCCGGCGAAACCCCCAGCGACCGGGCCAGCGGCCGCCAGTCGGGGATCCGGATTCCACTCTCGGTCGCGACGTGTTCGACGAGGAGGGTCTCTAAGGTCCGCTGGAGTGGGTCGCGCCGCTCGATCACGAGGACGTCGCCGTCGCCCTCGTCCCGCGGACGGATCGCACCGTAGCCACCATCGCCCTCCGCGACGCGGGGGTCACCGTCGGCGACTGCCGCCGCGAGCGTCGCGACGGCGTCGACGCTCACGTCGTGCCACATGTAGGTGTAGGCGGGGTGAAGCGGGCAGTCGAACTCGGTGGCCCACTCGATCGCCTCCGCGGCCGTCGGCGCCGCGAGGTCGACACGCGGGTCGTCTCGCAAGGCTTGGACGTCCGCGCTCGTCGCCTCGAACTCCTGTTCCCACCACTCGACGGTGTAGGACGCCGGCGCGAGCGGGTGGTTGTTCTCGACGAACTCGCCGTAGTTGACGAGATACTCGCCCAGATCTAGGATCTCCTCGACGCCGTTGCGCACCTCGAGGGCCTCCGCGGGGTCGTCGATGCGGCGGACCTCGCCGTTCGCGAGGCGAACAGTCGGCCCCTCGATGGTGTCGACCGGCACCACGCCCGCGGCCTTCCCCGGACGCTCGGTCTTGATCTGTGTCCCCGTCGCGAGGAAGTCGTCGACGAGGTGCATCGTCGCCGGGTGGACGCCCGCCGTCGCGAACCCGTGATTTCGGGCGCGGCCGTACCGGAGGCGAAAGCCTCCCGACTCCGAGGGGTGGCCGAACACCGGTCGCCCCGCGATCAGGTCCCGGAGGTACTTGCCCGAGGGATCGACCCGGGGTGGCCCCGCCTCGGCCTCCTCCTCGCTCGCGCCGTCGCCGTCCGCCCTGTCCTCGGCCCCCTCAGTCTCGCTCGCGTCGTCGCCGCCGTCCGAACCGATGGTGCCGTCGATGAGGTCTTGGAGCCACGGCCACGCCACCTCGTCGAGGTCACGGGTGTAGCGCTGGATCTTCGGCGCCTTCAGCGCGATCCCCTCCGCGAGGACGAGACACATCCCGCCCCGAGCGGCGTTGGTATCGATCCGTTCTAAGTCACGAAAGCCCGAGACCTCCTCGTCACCCGTCGCCTCGCCGTCCAGCATGATCGGCATATGCTCGGCGATGAACTTCGTCTCCTTGTCCTTGGGCGTATACTGGAGTCCTGTCTCGGAATCGTAGAGGCCGACCTCCTCGGCGTAGCGTTCGATTTCGTCGTCCCGTGGGCGAAACTCCTCGATTCCGAGCAGCGACCGGGCGTAGTCTGCCACCAGCACCGAGAGCGCTTGGGCGGTCCCGCCAGCCGAGCGGATCGGCCCCGCGTAGTACACGTTGACGAAGCGGCTCCCGTCGTCGTTCTCCAGCAACTCGACGCGGTCGATCCCTTCGATGGGCGCCGCGACGACCCCCTCGGTCAACAGGGCGACGGCCGTCCGGACCGCGCCCTCGATCTTGCCGGCGTCGCTCTCGTAGTCGCCGACGGTCCCCTCGACGAAGTCGGTGACGAGCGCCAGCGCGGCCTCTTCGCGGCTCATCTGCCCGTCGAGTTCCCGCACCCGCTCGGCGACCCCGTCGATGCCGAGGATGTTCTCGACCCGGTCGGCCATGTCGCGGGCGACCGGAATCTCGACCTCGCACTTTGGATCCGCGCCCATCGATTTGGCCCGCTCCGCGTGGTCGAACGCCTCGTCGAGGCGATCCTCGATCTGTTCGAAGTACCGTTCGTCTGCCGGGGTCACGGTTCCGCCTGTCCGCCGTCGACACCCGTTTCGAACGCCCGAAGATACAGCTGTCCCGTCTCCGTCTCGGCGGCGTTGAGATAGCCGCCGACGGCTTGGCCGCTCGGCCGTGTCAGGACGGCGTAGGGACGCGCCGTCGGCCCGTCGTCGCCGGTCGACACCTCGCCCGTACAGACCGCCACCGACAGTGGTTCGTCGAATCGGACCGCGCGATGCTCCTCGGCGTCGGGGTCGTAGTGCCACACGTCGGCGTCTCGGACCGTCCCCGTGCCGGTGAACCACGCCGACGCGACGCTCTCGTCGGCGGCGACGGCCTCGATCGCTCCCCGCCAGTCGTCGCCCTCCTCGATGGCGACGCGGTACTCCGCGCTCACGGCGAGTTCGCGAACGTCCATGGACGGGGGACGAACCGCCGCCGATTAAACCTTACTCGGTCCGCCGACGGCCTCGGTCGAGACGTGGCTGTCGCTCGGAACGGGAAAAAGTCGCCGCGGCGAGCGGGGCGTTAGAACGGGGCCTGCGGGCCTTCGTCGCGACCCTCGTCGTCGTCTGCGTCGGTCGTCTCGCCGGGGAACGAGGGTTCCATGCCGCCGTGGCCGCCTTCGCCACCCATGCCCTCCATGCCCGTGTCGGCGTGGACCTTCGTGATCTCCGGAATCTCCTTGACCATTCGGCTCTTGATGGCTTGGATCGTCATCGGGGAGATGCCACAGCCCGAACAGGCGCCGCCGAGTTGGATGCTCACCTCACCCGTCTCGAGGTCGATGTGCTGGATGGCCGCGCTCCCGCCATGCATCTGAATCTGCGGGAAGTTCCGCCGCAGGAAGTTGGTCACGCGCTCCCGAAGGTCGTCCTCGCCGTCGGCGTCCTGAGCGTCAGTACTCATGGGAGAACCAACGACACCGACGGGCTTAGGCCTTTGGTTCATCACGGTCGTCGAGGCCAAACACCGACCGGAGTTCGGCCTCGATCTCCGCCACGTACCGCTCCAGCGTCGCCTCCAACTTCTCCTCGTCGACGACCACGGCCGTCACGCGCTCGGTCGGATTCTCCGGGAGTTCGATCCGGAACTCCCCGTCCTCGTAGAACGGCTCGGACTCGTTGAGCACCTGCTGGTCGATGGCGTGGACGAGGTCGGAGTCGAACCCCTCGTTCATCGTCTCGAAGGCGTCCTTGTACGCCCGCTGGAGTTCGGTGAAGTAGTTGGCGTACTTGTCCTCGAACTTCTCGGGATCGAAGTCAGCCATGCACGACCTTTCGCGGGCGCGGGCAAAAGTCGGACGGTTAGCCCTCCTCGACTCGGATCTCGCCGATCGGTGATCGCGAGTCGAGAGACGCCGGTCACGCCTCGAACAGGTCCGTCGAGAGATATCGTTCGCCCGTGTCGGGGAGGATCACGACCGTCGTCTCCGCGGGATGGTGGGTCGCGTAGTCGGCCGCGGCGGCGAGCGCCGCCCCCGAAGAGATGCCGACGAGCAGTCCCGCTTCTCGGCCGAGTCGCCGGGCGGCGTCCCGCGCTGTGTCGCCCGTGATCCCCCGAACCTCGTCGACCAACTCCGTCCGCAACACGTCCGGCTCGAACCCCGGGCCGATCCCTTGGATGTCGTGGCCGTCGGCACTGGTCTCCGAGAGCGTCGGCGACGACGCCGGTTCGACGGCGACGGTCGTCACGTCGCGCTCCCGTTCGGCGAAGTACGCGCCGATCCCGGTGATGGTGCCGCCCGTTCCGACGCCCGCGACGACGGCATCGACGCCGCCGTCGGTGGCTCGGTCGATTTCCGGCCCCGTCGTCCGCCGGTGGGCGCGCGGATTCGCCTCGTTCTCGAACTGCCGGGCGAGGACGGCGTCCGCTGCCGTCGCCACCTCCGCGGCCCGGCGCTTCGCCCCGCTCATCCCCTCCTCCGCGGGCGTCAACTCCAACTTCGCGCCGAGTGCCGACAGCATCGCCCGGCGTTCCTCGGACATCGAGGCTGGCATCGTGAGGACACACTCGTACCCGCGAGCGGCCGCCACCGTCGCCAGCCCGATGCCGGTGTTCCCGCTCGTGGCCGCTACGACGGTCCCGCTAGGTTGGAGGTCACTCGACGCCTCCGCGGCGTCGATCATCGCTCGGGCGATCCGATCCTTGACCGAGTAGGGGTTTGCCGCCTCCACCTTTCCGAGAAGGTTCTCGGCGAACTCGTCGAGGCGGACCAGCGGCGTGTCGCCGATCAGCGCCTCGACGGAGTCGACCACGCCGTCCTCGCGCGACCGGTCGGCCGTCGCTCGTTCGCTCATACTCGCGCTACCCCGGTGTCCCGGGTAAGGATTGACCCGAATCGATTCGTCAGCCGAGCTGTTCGCCCACCAGACGGTCGACGGCGTCGACGAACGCCGCCCGCTCGTCGGCGGGGATGGTCGCCCCCGCGGCGACATCGTGACCGCCGCCGTCGCCTCCCACCGACCGCGCAGCCTCACGCATGACCGCCGAGAGGTCGAGGCCGCGCCGCACCAGCGTGTGTGAGCCACGGGCCGAGACCTTCAGCTCACTGTCGGCGGCGTCGGCCTCCGACTCCGGGGCCACGCTGGCGAAGGCGACGATTGGCAGGTCGCGGCGGATCCCGTCGGCCCCGAGCGCCATCCCGGCGACGATGCCGACGATGGTCTCTCTGATCTGCCCGCCCGCGTCGAACCACTGGACGTTCTCTTCGACGGTGACCCCCTCCGATTTCACCAGCTCCAACCCGTTCGAGAGGTTCCGGCGGTGGTTCCGGAGGAGCGTCCGGGCCCGATCCAGCGCCGCCCCACGGTCGCCGAGACAGACCGCGAGTCCCACGTCCGCGCGTTCGTACCGCGCCGTCGCGTTCAGGAGTGTCGAGAACTCGCTTACGTCCCGCAGTTCGGTCCCCGTCGGCTCCGCCGTGAGTGTGTAGGTCGTCCCGATCAGGTCGTCGACGCGGTCCGCGGGCACGCCGCTCGCGACCGCCCGTTTGAGGAGGGCGCTCGCGACCGTCCGCCGGGCGTCGTCGGAGAGGTCGACCCACCGCTTCCACTCACCGTCTTCCCGGAGGTCGGTGTCTAGCCCCGTGAGAAAGTCGATAGTGCCGGCCTCGTCGCCCGTAATCCCCGGGATCCGTACGTCGCTCGCGTACTGGAGCAGTTTCGGGAGCGGGCGGGTCTGTCGGCCGTACATCGCCAAGTCCGTGCCCTCGGCGAGGACGCCCGCCGCGACCCCCTCGGCGACGACCCCCTCGTTGGCGCCGGTCACCCCGTCGACCCCACCCTGCATGTCGCCGACGGCGCCGACGACCGAAAGCGCCGCGAGATCGCGGTTGTCGACGCCCTCGTCTTCGAGGGCACGCGCGAGAACGTACGCTGCCCCCGCCCCCGATAGCTCGCTCGCGCCGTCGATCCCCGCTAACAGGGGGTTCAGGTGGTAGGTCGTCGTCGCGTCCGCCGGCTGGTGGTGGTCGGCGATCACGGGGACGAACGCTCCGCGCTCCTCGAAGCCGGCGATTACGTCGAGTTGGCCGCTCCCGAAGTCGGTAAAGAGGATCGTATCGTGGTCGGTCGCGGCCATCCGCCGGATCGCCGCCTCGTCGAGTTGTTTCTCGAAGACCGTCTCGAAGGGGACGCCCGCCCGCGAGAGCGCCGTCGCCGCGACGGCGGCGCTCGTCAGCCCGTCCGCGTCGATGTGGGAGGCAAGCAGCACCGAGTCGGCCGCCCGGAGTCGGTCGGCACACGCCGCCGCACGCTCGGCGAGTTCCGGTACGGGGCCCGTCATCGTCGGGTTCTGGGGCGCCATCGTGAATAAATCCTCAGCTCGAGTCGAGGTGGGCGACCGTCTCACGAGCCAGCGCCTCGAAGGTCGCCTCCGCTGGCACCACGTCGACCGCGATGCCCTCGCTCTCGGCCGTCTCCCGGGTCGGCTCGCCGATGACGCCGACGACGGCGGCGTTCAGCCCTCTGATCGCGTCCGCGCGAATTCCGCGCTCGGCGGCGGCGTCGAGGAAGTGCTCGACCGTCAGCGACGAGGTGAAACAGGCGGCATCGAGGGCGCCGTCGGCGGCGAGGGTTGCCGACTCGCCCGCGCTAGGCGGACGAACCAGCCGGTAGAGCACCGTCTCGTTGACTGACGCCCCCGCGTCGCGCAGGCCGTCGAGTAGGACGGGACTGCCGTGGTCGCTCCGGGCTACCTCCACCGTCGCTGCCCCGACCTTGGGGGCGAGGAGGTCGACCAACCCGGTCGAGGAGAACGCCTCGGGAACGAGGTCGACGGCGTAGCCAGCCGCCTCCAGCGCGTCGGCGGTCTTCGGGCCGATAGCGACGACCGTCGCCTGCCCCGGGTTCCAGTCCGCCTCGGCGACGAGTTCGGCGCCCGTCTTGCTCGTGAACACGACGTAGTCGGCGTCCTGCGGCCGCGCGTCCGTCGGTTCGACCGCGAGCATCGGATCGGCGACCGCCTCGGCGCCGAGATCAGCCAAGAGCGACCGGGCCGCGGCCAAGCGGTCGTCGTCCGGGCGGAAGACCGCCACGCGCGGCCGGTCGTCGGTCGACGACTTGGTCACTCCTCGGCCTCCGTTCGGGCACGCTCGATCAGGTCGGCGGCCCCCGCCTCGCGTAGTTCCGCGGCCAGCGACGCCGCCGCGTCCGCGTGGTCCGTGACCGGCAGGTCGGCGCTTCGCTCGACTGCCTCCTCGCCGTCGAGCGAGAGCACCTGCACGGTCACGTGGACGTACTCCCCTTGGACGACCGCGTGGACGCCGATAGGGGCGATACAGCCGCCGCCGAGCTCCGCGAGCACCGTCCGCTCGACGGTCGTCTCGACGCGGGTCACCGGATCGTCCACCCGGTCGTTGATCCTCGCCGTCGCCTCGCCCTCCGCGAGCGCCGTCACCGCGATGGCGCCTTGCCCCGGCGCAGGGACGAACCGCGCTTTCGGTAACCGGGTCGTCTCGACGGTTCCCAGTAGCCCGCTTCGCTCTAAGCCTGCCTCCGCGAGGACGATTGCGTCGTACTCGTGGTCGACGCTCCGCTCCATCGCCTGCCGTTCCAGTTCCGAGAGGTCGTCGAACCACGCCTCGGCAGATTGGTCGAAGGCGTCCGGATGCTCCCCCTCGTCCTCGTCTTCGGCGTCCAGCCGTCGCTGGTGTTCGCGCTGGAGGGTCGGCGCGAGCAGTTTCTCCAGCCGAGTGTCGACGTTGCCTCGGAGCGGCACTACCTCCAGATCCGGCCGCTCGCGGCGCAGTTGGGCGCCGCGCCGGAGCGAGGAAGTACCGACGACCGCGCCCTCGGAGAGGCCCGCCACGTCCGTACCGTCGGGGGTCACCAGTACGTCCCCCGCGGGGGCACGCTCCGGCACGCCGGCGACCACGAGTTCCGGCGGCGACTCCGTGGGCATGTCCTTCATCGAGTGGACCGCGGCGTCGACGTCGCCGTCGAGCACCCGTTCGTCGAGCGCCCGGGCGAACGCCCCCGTCTTGCCGAGGCGATGGATGAGTTCGTCCCTGATCTCGTCGCCGCGGGTCGACACCGTCACCGTCTCGACGGTGCGACGCCGCCCGTCGAGGCGGTCGCGGACGCTCGCCGTCTGTCGGCGGGCGAGGTCGGACCCGCGTGTCGCTAGCCGGATGGTCCCGCCTGTGTTCATGTCCGTTCGGTCGCTCCCGAGGGTGAAAAGCCCACCAGTTCCCGCCGCCGGCACAAACGATATCCGTCGGACCCGAGATCCCCCGACACATGTCGAAGATTCCGCAGTACAACGCTGTCGGCCTCTCCCCGACCGTGTGGGGAGCCAACGAACGGAGCGACATCGAGCAGAACCTAGAGCACATCCACGAGGCGCTCTCGGCGGCCACGTGGCTCAGCGGCCTCGAACTCCCCGTCCGCCTCGCCGTCCTTCCCGAGGGCGCACTCCAAGGATTCACCGACGAGGTGTTCGACATGGATCACGCGACCTACCGCGAGGAGATTGCGGTCGAGATTCCCGGCCCGGAGACCGAGACTCTCGGCGAGTACGCCAAGGAGTTCGAGACCTACATCGTCGCCTCGGCCAAGGAGAAAGCTCCCGAGTACGACGAGAAGTTCTACAACACCGCCTTCGTGATCGACCCCGACGGCGAGGTGATCCACACCCACCGGAAGGTGACCCCTCTTCTTCCCGTCGAGCGTTCGGTCTCCCCTCACGACGTGTGGGACGACTGGACCGACCACCACGGCGACGACCTAGACGACATCTTCCCGGTCGTCGACACCGACATCGGTCGCATCGGCATCTCGCTCGCCATCGAGGGTGCTTACCCCGAGTACGTCCGTGGCCTCGCGATGAACGGCGCCGAGGTGATCTGCCGGATCGCCTGCCCCGAACCTCTCGTGGCGAACGATAGCTGGGAGATCCAGAACCGCGCCCGCGCCCTCGACAACACCTGCTACGTCGTCGCGCCCAATCTGGGGACGTACTACGTCTCCCCCGACGCCGACACGCCGGTCGACACCTTCGGCGGCGGGTCGATGATCGTCGATCACCGCGGGGAGATTCTCGCCGAACACGCCTACGGCGCCGGGTCGTCGTACTGCGCCGCGCCGATCGACGTGGAGGGACTGCGCGAACACCGCACCTCGTCGCCGCTGACCAACTGGATCAAGGACCTCCGGACCGAGTTGATCCGCCCCATCTACGACCGGGAGATCTACCCGAAGAACCTGTGGCTCGACCGTCAGCCCGTCGACCACGACACCTACGCCGAGGAGGTGACCGAGCGACAGATCGAGAAGATGGTCGAGGCGGACGTGTTCGTGCCGCCCTACCACGAGCGCAACGAGAACGAGGGCGGACCCGGGGACGCGGGCGAGTAGCCTACAGCGTCTCTTGGTACGCGTCTAGGGTCCGCTGGACGTCCGCCTCCGTGTGGGCGTAGCTGACGAACTGTGCTTCGTACTGGTTGGCGGTGAGGAAGATTCCGCGCTCTTTCATCTCCTGCCAGAACACCCGCTCCCAGCGGTTGGTCTCGGCCGCGGCGACGTCCGCCCCCGTCTTGGGACAGGCGTCGTAGTTCGGGCAGTCCGTACGCTGGCGACAGCCGGCCTCACACCGGTCCTCGCCGGCGCGGCCTTCGCGGGTGAAGATGGTCTTGAAGATGCTGTCGGTGCCGACGACGGTGTACTCCGGCGCCCGTTCCTCGAGGATATCGGTGATGCCCGCGCGCAACTGCTCGCCGAGCGCGTTCACGTGGTCGTAGACGTCGTTCTCGGCGGCGTACCGCAGGGTCTCCAGACCGGCGGCCATCGTCACGGGGTGGCCCGAGAAGGTGCCCGACTGGAACACGTCGCCGCCGGGCGTGAGGTGTTCGACGATTTCGGCGCGGCCGCCGACGGCGCCGACGGGGAAGCCGCCGCCGACGATCTTGCCGAGCGTCGTCAGGTCGGGCGTGATGCCGAACTCGCTCTGTGCACAGCCGAGGCCGCCGACCCGGAACCCCGTGATGACCTCGTCGAAGATCAACAGCGAGCCGTACTCGTCACACAGGTCACGCAGCGACGCGTGGAAGCCGTCGACCGGCATGACCACGCCCATGTTGCCCAGCATGGGTTCCGTGAGGACGGCCGCGATGTCGTCGCCGTGGGCCTCGAACACGTCGGCGACGGTGTCGGTGTCGTTGAACGGCACGGGGATCGTATGCTCGGCGAAGCTGTCGGGGATGCCCGGGGAGGAGGGCACGGCGCCCTCGGGGTCGCCCTCGACGAGCGTCGACTCTTGGGCGCCGTGGTAGCCTCCCTGCATGACGACGATCTTGTCCCGGCCGGTGTAGGCCCTCGCGAGACGAACCGCGGAGACCGTCGCCTCGGTCCCCGAGTTGACGAACCGGAGCATCTCCACGGAGGGAACGTGTCGGGCCACGAACTCCGCGAGTTCGACCTCCACCTCGGTGGGCGCCCCGTACATCGGCCCGGCGCTGGCGTGTGACTGGATCGCCGCCTCGACGGGGTCGGGGAGGTCGTGGCCGTACAGCAGCGGGCCATACCCCATCACGTAGTCGAGATAGCGGTTGCCGTCGGCGTCGACGACGTGTGCGCCGTCGCCGTCCTCGACGAAGAAGGGATACGGCATCGTCGCCCGCACCGACGAGTTGACGCCGCCGGGCAGGACCGACAGCGCCCGGTCGTACAGCTCCCGCGAGTTCTCGTGGGTCATACCTATCGCTGTGTACGGCGGCGGAAAGAATGTACTGGGTTGGAGAAGAGGTGCTCACCGCAACGGCGCCGGCGACGGAACTGTACCCACGGAGACCGTCTGCCGGGGCCGAGATGGTCGCAGTCGGGGTCGCGTTCAGCCGCGAAATCTCAGACCGCGTCGGGGCCCTCCTTGCCGGTCCGGACTTGGACCGCATTGTCGACGGGCAGGATGAAGATCTTGCCGTCGCCGGGTTCGCCCGTGTTCGCGCTCTCGCGGATCGCCTCCGCGACGTCCGCCGCGGGCACGTCCGCGACCACGCACTCGACTTTCACCTTCTGGTGGAGGTCGACGGTGTACTCCTCACCGCGCCACTGCCCTTTCTTCGCGGGCTGGGAGCCGCGGCCGGAGACGTTCGTCACGGTGATCGAGGGCGCGCCCACCTCGGCGATAGCCTGTTTCACGTCGCCCAGCATCTCCGGGCGGAGGATGGCGACGACCATCTTGATGTCGCGTTCGGCCTCGCCGCCGTCGGTCCGAATCTCCGGGCCGCCGTCGGTCCGAACTTCCTCGCCGCCGTCCGGCACCGCGTCGGGCTGGTCGCCGAACTCGGGGTAGGTGTCGACGCCGTGTTCGGCGACGTCGAGACCCTCACGCTCGTGGGCGGGGTCGACACGGGCCTGACCGATGGCCTTCAGGGCGCCGAACACCACCGCGGTCGCGACGATGGTCCAAGCGCCGATGACGGTGACGCTGACGATCTGTGCCAGCAGCACCTGCGTCGAGAAGCCGTTGATGGAGACGAACGGCAGCAGCACCGCACCGAGAGCGCCGGCGCTCCCGTGGACGGGGTAGACCGCACAGACGTCGTCGATCTTGAGCTTCCGCTCGACGAATTTGAAGACGAGGGGGAGCTGACCGCCGGCCAGCAGACCGACCAGCAGGGCGCCCCACCACGTCGACAGGTTGGTGATGCTCGTGATGCCGACGAGCCCGGCGAGCATCCCGTTGGCGACGTACAGCGTGTCGACTTTCTTCGTCTGGAGCAGCGAGACGCCGGCGGCCCCGATGGCGCCCGCACCCATCGCGAGCGTCGTCGTCAGCGCCACGCGGCCGACGGTTTCGGCGAACGAGCCCAGCGCGACGGAGCCTTCCTCGACGACGAACACCGTCGCCGCCGTGCCGACGTTGAAGCCGTACCAGCCGAAACAGAGGATGAGCGTCCCCAGCACGGCGAAGGTCATCGAGTGACCGGGGATGACGTTCGCGCTCCCGTCGTCGTTGTAGCGATCCATCCGCGGACCGAGGACCCACGCCGCCGTGAGCCCGGCGACGCCGCCCATCCCGTGGACGATCATGCCGCCCGCGAAGTCACTGAACCCGACGCCGAGCACCGACGAGAGGTAGCCGCCGCCCCACGTCAGGCCCGTCACGACGGGGTAGATGACCGCCGAGAGCAACACCGTGTACGTGACGTACGCACGGAGCTTTGCGCGGCCGGCGACGGCCCCGCTGACGATGGTCGCCGCCGTCATGGCGAACACCGCGCCGAACAGCCAGCCGATCCACGCGTCGGAGCCGCCGGTGATGTAGCCGAACGGACTGGAAGCTCCGCCGACCATCCCGGAGACGGCGGCGCCGATCAGGAAGTAGACGATGACGCCGATGCTCCAAGTCAGCATGTTCTTCGTCAACTGGTTGGCGACGTTCTTCGAGCGTACCTGCCCCGCCTCCAGCATGGCGAAGCCGGCGTGCATGAAGAAGATCAGGAAGGTGACGGTCAACACCCAGACGTTGTTGACGCCGGACACCAACGCCGAGGGGTCGACCTGTAGCGGCGTCAGCATTCGGCTTCCTCCGTGGACGGTGCTTCGTAATCAGTGCTTGGACAGACGTTCGCGTTTTGAGGTTTCCGTGCCATGTTCGTTCTCCGAATTGCGATAGAAGCTACTGTTACGACATAGTATAAGGGTTAGCGTTTACAAATGAAGATATAGCAGGGGTTTCGTGGATGTTCGTCCGGTTTAATAGCAGATAAGGGTTGTATAAGGTCGTAAGGTGTACACTATCGAAACGATATCCGGCGAATATTTTGACGTATGTAGTGTAAAACGAACTACCTGTCTCGCCCGGTCGGTTACGCGTCGCGGCAGTCGGGCGCGACGTCCTCGGCGAAGTACGTCACGATCAGGTCCGCCCCCGCACGCTTGAGCGAGAGCAGCGACTCCCGGGCGACGGCGTCTAGGTCGAGCCATCCCTTTTCGGCGGCGGCGTGGAGCATCGCGTACTCGCCGCTGACGTTGTAGGCGGCGACGGGGCGGTCGAACTCGCGCCGGACGGCGTTCACCACGTCGAGGTAGGGGAGACCTGGCTTCACCATCAGCACGTCCGCGCCCTGTTCGACGTCTAACTGCACCTCACGAAGCGCCTCCCGCGTGTTCGCGGGATCCATCTGGTAATGCCGCCGGTCGCCGAAGGCGGGGGCGCCATCGGCGGCGTCGCGGAAGGGGCCGTAGAAGGCGCTCTCGTATTTGGCCGCGTAGGACATGATCGCCACGTCGCTGAAGCCGGCGTCGTCAAGCGCCGTCCGGATGGCCCCGACCATCCCGTCGGTCATGCTCGACGGCGCGACCATCTCCGCCCCCGCCTCGGCGTGGGAGACGGCCGTCCGCGCCAGCAGGTCCAAGGTCGCGTCGTTGTCGACGGTCAGGGTCGGATCGTCGCGGGCGTCGGCTTCCAGTACCCCACAGTGGCCGTGGTCGGTGTACTCACAGAGACACACGTCGGTGATGACCGTCGCGTCCGTCGCGTCGGTGATGGCGCGGGTCGCCCGCTGAACGACGCCGTCCGACGCCCAAGCGCGCGAGCCCTCGTGATCCTTCGACTCCGGGATGCCGAAGAGCATGACGGCCTCGACGCCCGTCGCCAACACCTCCTCGACGCGGGCGACTGCCTCGTCGACGGGGACCCGTTCGTGGCCGGGCATCGACTCGATGGGCACCCGTTCGTCGGTCGTCGCGTCGACGAACACGGGGGCCACTAGGTCGGTTGCGCGGAGGTGGGTCTCGCTGACCAGCGAGCGGACGCCGTCCCGGCGGAGTCGCCGCGGGCGGTCTGTCTGGTCCATACGGGCACCTCGCCCGGGACGTCAAAAACCCCGTCGTTCCCGCGGACTCGCGGGCGACCCCGCCAGCCCCACGCCCACGGCGGAGACGCAACCGATTAGTCTCTCGGTGGTCCAAGACGAAGCGTGTTCGCGTCGCCGCTTCAGATCGCGCAACTCCCCGATGCCCTCCGAGAGTTGCTCGCCGCCGACTACGGCCTGCTGGTTCTGTTCGGCGTGTTCGTCCTCGAAGGGGCAATGTTGCTCTACGTCGTCCCGAGCGAACTCGTCGTTCCCGGTGCCCTCGCGCTCCTCGGGGGGTCCGTGGGGACGGCTGCTGTCGTCGTCGGCGTCGCCGTCGCCGGCGCGACGGTGGGGCAGTTCGCCCTGTTCACGCTGGCCAAGCGAGTCGGGCGGGAACGGCTCCTCGGCTCCCGATGGTTCCGCGTCAGTGACGACACGCTCGCCCGCTTCGAGGGGTGGTTCGACCGGTGGGGGCCGGTGATCGTCCCCGTGAGTAACACCCTCCTGTTTACGCGGGGCATGGTGACGGTACCCGCCGGCCTCGCCGGGATGGACGACCGACGGTTCGTGCTTCTCTCGGCGCTCGGCACCCTCTCCTTCGAGGCGATACTGGCCGGGCTCTACCTCTGGTTCGGGACGGTGTTGTGAGACGCCTCGCGTCGGCGATTCCGCGCGCGGGGACGGGGGGAGCGGTGGGGCCGGAGCGGGACGCGAGAAAGACTACTCGGTACGGTCGATATCGATCCGTTCGCGGAGTGCGGCAAGGTCGTCGGACTCCGCGAGCTCCTCCAGCCGCTCGCGAAAGTGATTCTCGCAGAGGCCGACGCGAATTCCCTCCTTCTCTGCCGCGTAGGCGGCCTCGCGATCACAGTAGTGGCACTTCATACCCACGGTAGGGGCTCCCGCCGGTTTAAGCCTGCGAATCCGGCAGACACGACGTGATCCGGGCGGCCGCGGCGGTATCGAGGCCGGCGCGACCGAGTCGGTCGTCGTGGGCGTCACTCCCCCCGGTCGCCAGCAGGTCGTGGCGTGCTATCACCGCGTCGAGACGCTCCGTCTCGACCCGGTGGTCGTACGGGTAGTACCGCTCGATTGCGTCGAGTTCGGGCGCCAGTTCGAGCGCCGCCGCCGGGTCGGCGTACCGAAACGGATGGGCCAGCGAGACGACCGGACAGGCCGTGGTCAGCAGGGAGAGGGCGCGGTCGACCGGTGGCACCTTCCGGGGGAGATAACAGGGGCCGTCGTCGCCGATGAGGCGCTCGAACGCGCCCGCGTAGTCGCAGTCGGCGTCGCTCTCCGCGACCGCTCGGGCGACGTGTGGGCGCCCGACGCCGGGTTCGAACGCCACGTCTAGGTCGACGCCGAGGCGCTCTTCGACCCGCGCCGTCATACGGCGGGCGCGCTCGATCCGGTCGCGTTGGAGGCGATCCAACTCCGCCCGTAGCGCCGCCGTCTCCTCGATGCCGTAGCCGAGCAGGTCGATCCGCCCCGTCGCCGTCTCTACTTGGAGTTCGATCCCTCGGATCACCGTGATCCCGTCGCGGACGGTCACGGGGGCATCGAGGTCCGGGTGGAGGCGGTCGTGGTCGGTGATCGCGACCGTCTCGACGCCCGCCGCACGCGCCGCAGACGGGAGAGCATCGAGAGACAGTCGCCCGTCGGAGACGGGCGTGTGCACGTGCAGATCGGCGACCACGTCCATACCTCCTCCTTGCCAGCCCCGCCGATAGGCCTTGCGACGGTGGCATGACACTTCGACACACGTCACTGATCGACAATTAAGGATGATTAAAGACTTGTCTCTCTCTAAGGTCGTGCATGGAAAACCATTATAGTTCTCCGGTGTCTCCACTCTGTTGATGAAGTTCAACGGCACTGGCGAAATGATCGACGCCCTCGAATTCCCCACAACCACCGACGAGATCATCGCCGAACACGGCGACCACGAACTCGAACTCCAGCGCGGAACCGAGCAGGTCGGCGAAGTGCTCGACCGACTCGCGACCGAGGAGTTCAACACGCCCGAGGAGGTCCGCCTCTCGGTTCGCTCGGCGGTCGGACACAAGGCCATCGGCCGACGCTTCTACAGCGACCGAGACCCGACGGCGCTCGGCGAGTCGGGGCCGACGCCGCTGTCGCTCTAGTCGAAGACCGACTCCAATTCTAGCGGTACCGATCCCTTCGTATAGCCCGTCGTCCGTCCGTCGGGTCGCATCCGGTAGACGACCGCCGGGCGGTGTCCCACGTCTGGCCGCGCTTGACTGACCGCCAGCCAGTCGTCGTCGGGGAACGACGAGCAGTCGACGAACAACACGACGCCGCCAGCGTGTGCCGACAGCTGTCCGTCCGTCTTCGTCTTCGCGGTGTCCCGGACGGCGGCGGCGGGGGTCCCCGCCGAGCGCTGGTTCGGCGGCAACGGCCGTGTCACCTCGACCAACGGCTGTTCACCCTCGTCGGTCCGGGCTTGGAAGTCGATGGAGTGGCCCGTCGTCACTTCGATCTCCGGCCGCGGCTCGTAGCCGGCGTCGACGAGCAGTTTCGCGGCGTGAAACTCACCCATGGTCGCCGCCATGCGTGTCAGATCTAAGTGCTCCGAGGTGCCGAGTTTGCCCGCCATCGTCTCGCGGTCCTCGTCGAGAACGCCCGTCGACAGAAACCGCTCGTAGAAGGTCAGCGCGTCGTCGCGGCCGGCGTCGGGAAATCCCGCCGCGTGTTCGTCGAAGAACTCGCGGGTCGTCCACCGGCCGTCCTTCGAGAGGAACACGGGGAGGAAAAACCACGAGAGATGGGGATAGGGTTCGAGCCACGGCGACTGCTCGTGTAGCTCCGCGCGGAGTTCGCGCTCCGCCCAGTCGGCGACGCCCGACGGCACCTCGGTAAAGCCGTACTTCTCGGTGCGCCAGAGGCTCGACGGCGTCTCCGTGTTGCCGAGCCAGTAGGCGCCGTCGTCGTTCCAGCAGAAAAGCGCAGTGTCGCCGTTGTCCACGTCGAACCGTCGGGCCTCGTAGCCCTCGGGGGGCTTGAACCAAGGGCGACGATTCGTCGCACCTAAGTTGCCGTCCAGCGGTTCGAACACCTCGGCGCGGACGCGGCCGTCCGTCCAGCGGCCGGGAGCGTGTCGAAAACGAAGAGGTCGTGCCACGGAGACGCTACGTCCCCGGACGATTTACGCGTTCCGCGTCGCTCTCCGCGGATCGTCCGTTACATATATATCTGGACGTGTCCAAGTCAGCATCTACCATGTCAATGGGTACCTATGACGAGGACGAACACGAGCGTCGCGCGCAGAAGACGGGGCAGGTCGACCTCTCCGACGACGACCGGTCGGAGTTCCGAGGGACCCTCTCGTACGAGTCCGGTGACTCCACCGAGGCGCTCCTCGATCAGTTCAAGCAACTCCAAGGCGAGTGACCTTCCGGTTCGCCTCGGCGGGCCCGTCGCTGCCGCCGACACCGTCGCGACGACGGTGGCAGTAACCGAGCCACCCCGACGACGGGCGCTGATCCCTAGGGCTTTGCCGTCCCGGCCCGTCCTCCGAGTATGAGCTCCGATCCCTGTGACGGCTGTGGGGCGGACGTCCCCGTCGCGGGCGGCGCCGGGAACTTCTGGACGTTCGAGGCCGAGACCACCGGCGGCGTCACGCTCGAACTCGCGGACGGCACCGAACATTTCCTCTGTTTCGACTGCATCGAACGCCTCCCGGACGACCGTGAGGTGACCGCCGACGACGTGGCGGCACTGTCCGACTAGCCCGCCGACGTTCGACAGTATTACCTGCGGCGCCCGGCTGTGGCCACCGTGGACCCCGAGCGCATCCCGCCTTCGTTTCCGGCCCCGTCGTTCCGTGGCAACCAGCGCGAGGCCTTGGCGGACATCCGCTCGGCCTTCGCCGCGGGCAACGACGTGGTACTCGTGCGCGCACCCACCGGGAGCGGGAAGTCGCTGCTCGCCCGCGCCGTCGCCGGAGCGGCCCGAACGCCTGCCGAAGCCGACCCCGCCGAGCCGACCGGCGCATACTACACTACGCCCCAAGTGTCACAGCTCGACGACGTGGCCGCGGACGACCTCCTCGACGACCTCAACGTGATCCGGGGGAAAGGCAACTACACCTGCATCCTCCCCGACGAGACGACGACGCCCGTCGACCGCGCGCCCTGTGCCCGGGAGTCGGGCTACGACTGCACGGTACAACACCGGTGTCCCTACTACGCCGACCGCGCCATCGCCTCCAATCGGTCTATCGCGGCGATGACACTCGCCTACTTCATGCAGACCGCCGGCTCGGAGGTGTTCGGTACCCGCGACGTGGTGGTGATCGACGAGGCTCACGGCCTCGCGGAGTGGGCGGAGATGTACGCCACCGTCGATCTCCGCCCCGACACCGTCCCGGTCTGGGACGAGGTGGGCGTGCCCGACGTGGACGGCGCCGCCGATCCGCTCGACCGGACGGCCCGCTTCGCCGAGACGCTCGCCGGCGTCTGTGAACGCGCCGCCGCGGAGTTGACCGCGTCGTCGGAGCTGACACCGGGCGAGGCCGCCCGTCGCGACCGGTTGCAGGACCTTCGCTCGGAACTTCAGTGGTTCGTCTCCGACTACCGCGACCCCACCAGCGCGACCACCTGGGTCGTCGACCAGCCCGACGGCGACGGGAGCGCAATCACGATCAAGCCACTCGACCCCGGACGATACCTCCACCACACCGTCTGGGACCGCGGAACCAAGTTCGCCCTCCTCTCGGCGACCATCTTGGATAAGGCGGCGTTCTGTCGCGGCGTCGGCCTCGACCCCTCGAATGTCGCGCTGGTCGACGTTCCACACACCTTCCCCTTGGAACACCGCCCGCTCTACGACGTGACCCAGGGAAAGATGACCTACGAACACCGCGACGAGACGCTGCCCGACGTGGCTCGTCTGCTGGTTCGGCTCATGGCGCGCCACCCGGACGAGAAGGGCCTCGTTCACTGTCACTCCTACGCGATCCAAGACCGACTGGCCGACCACTTGTCGGACTTCGGGGTCGACGCCCGCGTCCGCACCCACGACCGGGCGAACCGCGACCAAGCGCTCGCGGACTGGAAAGCCGTCGACGCCCCCGACGTCTTCCTCTCGGTGAAGATGGAGGAGGCGCTGGACCTGCGCGGTGACCTAGCCCGCTGGCAGGTGCTCTGTAAGGCCCCCTACCTCAACACGGCCGACTCGCGGGTGGCCCGTCGCTTGGAGGACGGACAGTGGGCGTGGTACTACCGGGTCGCCCTCCGGACGGTGATCCAAGCCGCGGGACGGATCGTGCGGGCGCCCGACGACCACGGCGCCACCTACCTCGCGGATTCGAGCCTCCTCGACCTCTTCGAACGTGCCCGGAGCGACACCCCGTCTTGGTTCGCCGACGCCGTGGATCGGATGCGTCGACCGACTCTCCCGTCGTTCGACCCCGCGGCGGCGCTCGACGGCACGGACACGTCGCCCGGCACACAGAGCGGCGGCCGGACTGCGCCCCCGTCCGGAACGGCGTCCGGCGGGTCCGACTCGAGTGATGGCGGCGACGATCACCCGTTGTCTGACGTGTGGGGCGAGTGATCCGTGGTATCGACTCTCAATAGATAATTGGTCATTTGTTCCCCTATCCACGTCAGAACCTATCACGAGACGCCTGCTGACCTAGAAAGGTTTAGGTACTCGCGGCTATTCGTCGGATATGTACCCAAATGCGTACCAACTCGATCGAGTCGTCGGTGATCCTGTATCGCAACGGCACGCTCACGCTCTCGCAGGCCGCGCGGCACGCGGGCTGTTCTAACGACGAGATGGCGAGCGCGGTGGATGCATACACACGGCGTGTGGGGACCGACGCCGACAGCGCCGACACCGACACCGAGGCCGGTAGCCGTGGCCTCCTCGCCGACGCCGACTAGTCGGGCAGAAGGTGGAGACCGGCCCGCGTCTTGACGACGGGGACCGTCTCCGCGTCCGCGTCGAAGAACGACGGGCGCGACACGGTCTTTGCCTCGTAGGTCTCCGGGTCGAGCACCTGCACCGCGTGGGCGTCCTCGACGGTCACCACCGTCGTCTCGACGGCGTCCTCGCGGGTCGTCAGCCGTCTGGCGGCGAGTTCCTCGTCGTCGAACGACGCCTCGTAGGGGTCGCCGGAGGCTAGGCGGACCCCTTTCAGATTCCCACTCACGCTCCGAACGAGCACTGGCCCCGCGTCGTCGTCCGGGGCGATCACGTCGCCGGGCGTGAACTTCGGCAGTCGTACCGCGTAGGTGACTCGGTAGACCTCGTTTCCGTCGCCGTCCTCGGTGACGAGGGTGGGATAGCTCTCGACGCTCCCGCCGAGTTCGCGGACGATCCGAGTTGCGACCCCTTCACCCATCTGTGTCGTGGAGATGCGGATGTCAACGCCGTCGTCGACCTCCTCGACCTCGGTGATGAAGGCGTTCCGATCGCCCGCCGACTCCCGGTCCCCGATGTACGCCTCCGCACGTTCGACGGCGCGATTCCGCTCCGCCGCTGTGGGCGTCCGGTCGGTGGCTCGTACTTGGACGATGGCGTTGTAGTAGCCGCCGGCGATGCGCCCACAGCGGTCGCAGGTGCCCCGGGATATCTTCACGGGGACGACGACCGACTCCTCGAGGGGTGTCTCGCGCACCACGCCGGTGAACTGGCAGTGCATCCGGATGGTGTTCTCGTCGACCTGTTCGGGGTCGACCGCCCACGTGACGTTTCGGGCGTCGACGTGTACGCCGAGGGCCTCCCGGACCTCGTCGACGGCTACGTCGGTGTAATCGCGGGCGTCGACGTCCACCCACCGGTTCCCCCGGTGGACGGCGCCACAGCCGGAACAGACCAAGACCTCGATCCGCTCGGGGGCGTCCACGAGCGCGAAGTCCTCGAAGTAACAGGCGTCACAGAGCCGGCGGTCCCGGTCGCGGGGTTCGCCGGGCAGTGGCTCCGCTCGCGTCGGCACCGGATCGCCACAGCGCGGACAGAACTCCCGGGACTCGGTGTCGCTCATCGCCAGATCGTAGTCGCCCGCGGCGGTTAAGCCCCGCGACACGCGGTCGGATGTCGATAACGTTTACCGGTGTCCGCACCTACCCTCAGGCATGGAGTGGAAACCCGACTGGGGCCTTCGAGGCCGGATGGTCCTGACGATGTTCCTCCTTTTTGTCCTCTACATCGTCTTCGTTGTGATCCTGTCGCGGTACATGGGGCTGTTCAGCGTCGTCCTCGTGATGGGGCTGTTCTCGCTGGGGCAGTTCTTCTTCAGCGACCGCCTCGCGCTGTACAGCATGGGCGCGAGACGCGTCGACGCCGACGAGTATCCGCGCCTGCACGCCACGATCGAGCGCCTCTGTCAGCAGGCTGACCTCCCGAAACCGGACGTCGCGGTCGCGGATACGAAGATGCCCAACGCCTTCGCCGCCGGCCGCTCGCAGCAGCACTCGACGGTCTGTGTCACCGAGGGCCTCCTCCGTACTCTCGACGAGGAGGAACTCGAAGGTGTGATGGCCCACGAACTCGCCCACGTGAAAAACCGGGACGTGATGGTGATGACGATTGCCTCCTTCCTCTCGACGCTCGCGTTCATGGTCGTCCGGTGGGGGTGGCTGTTCGGCGGCGGTCGCAACCGTCAGGGTGGGGGCGGCGTCGTCGTGGCGGTCCTCGTCTCCCTAGTCGTCTGGGTCGTCTCCTTCCTGCTTGTCCGGGCGCTCTCGCGGTACCGCGAGTACGCCGCCGACCGGGGGGCCGCCGCGATCACCGGCCGTCCCTCGGCGCTCGCCTCGGCGCTTTTGAAGATCTCCGGGCGGATGGACGACGTCCCCGACCGCGACCTCCGTGAGCAGTCCGAGATGAACGCCTTCTTCGTCATCCCGCTCCGGAACGGCGTCGTCGGCCGCCTGTTCTCGACTCACCCGTCGACCGAGAAGCGTGTCGACCGCCTGCGCGACCTCGAAGGCGAGATGGAACGGCGCTGATGGGCCTGTTCGATGCGCTCCGGTCGGTCCTCGGCGTCCGTACCGACGCCGACGCGACCCGCGAGGCCGACCCCGAGGATCTGTTCGGCATGAGTACCGCCTATCTCACGATGGAGGCCGACCTCGATTTCGCCCCCGTCGACGCCGCGGCGCTCTGTTTTTCCGCCGTCGACAGCACCGACTTCGACGCGACGGTCGACGACGTCGAGGAGATCCTTCACGCCGGCGAGGCCGAGACGGGGACCCGTTTCTACCGCCACACGGACGATCACGGCTACCACTGGGTCGTCCTCGAGGACGACGACCCCGAGGACTTGGTGACGAGCGTCCACTTCGTGGCCGACACGTTCGTCGAGCAGGGATACGGCTCCCGCCTCCTCGCGGCGGTGTTCGGCTTCGAACGCCCCCGCGACGACGCCCGCGCGTACTGGATCTACTCCTTCCGC
>ENA-ORCS01000113-ORCS01000113.1-marine-metagenome-genome-assembly--contig:-NODE-113-length-91147-cov-36.955210_pt1 | contig 91147 bp, 93 predicted proteins | sample MGYA00237781_ERZ508513 | MGnify/ENA primary metagenome ERZ508513 (study PRJEB26184, sample SAMN06268793) | marine metagenome | isolation source: Eden Landing Ponds, San Francisco, CA, USA | place...
TCGGGACGCGCACCGTCGCCGGCCGGACCGCCCACGGCTTCGAGCTGACCGCGGTCTCGGCGGCGGCGCTGTCCGTCAACCGGACACTGTGGCTGGACAGCCGCTACTTCTACCCGCTGTACACGACTCAGCGACTCGACTACCGAAACCGTACCATCGAGACGACCACGCGGCTGGCGAACGTCACCTTCGACGCCGACCTCCCCAGCGGCGCCTTCGACCTCGACGCCCCCGCGAACGCGACCACGGCGTCGCCGAACGTCACCACCCGGTCGTTCGACACCGCGAGCGCGCTCCGCGAGCACGCCGCCTTCCCTGTCCCCGACCCCGAGGTGCCCGCCGGTTACGACTTCGACGGCGCGCAGTACGTCGACGGGAACGTGACGCAGGCGACGCTGCGGTACGCCACCGCGGACGGCCGCCGGCTCGCGGTCACCAAGACGACGGCCGCGTCGGACCGCGCCGGGTTCACGTTCGGGGAGAACGTCACCGTCGCGGGACGGAGCGGCCGGTACGTCACGACGCCGCGAGCGAAGTTCGTGGCGTGGTCGTGCGGCGAGCGCCGGTACGCCGTGGTCGCCACCGAACTCGACGAGGCGGCGCTGGTGGCGGTCGCCGACTCCGTGGGCTGCGCGTAGCTACGACGGCCGCCGGTACAGCGAGTACGCGATGCAGACCAACCCCGACAGCTGGAGCATCCGCACCACGAGCCGGAACGGTGGTTCGAGGGTCGCGTCGAGGACGCCGTACCGGAGCATCGCGGAGCCGACGAACGTCGCGGTGTAAGTCACGGCCGTCAGCAACACCAGCCCCGCCGAGAGGTACTGCATCGCCGCGCTCTGGTGGCGGCGGAACCCCCGGTACGCGTGGTAGCCGATGAACAGCCCGACGGCTGTCGCGGCGAACGACGCGGCGACGTTGACGACGTAGAGTGCGTTCATTACAGTCCCTCCCACATTCTCGTGAAGCGGTCGGCGACGTCCTCGGACTCGCACTCGACCTCCGTGGTGAACTCGCCGTCTTCGAGTTCGAGCGCGAACCGCCGGAACGTCGCCCGGTAGACGCGGTGGTGGTTGCCGTCCGACCGGACGTTGATTGACTCTTCGAGCAGGTCGTGGTCGGTCAGGTCGTCGATTCTCCGATACACCGTCGCGGTCGACGCGTCGCAGGCCTCGCTCAGTTGGCTCGCGGACATGGGTTCCGTACTCGCCGCTGCGAGGATGGCGCGCGCGTGCTCGTCGTCGAGCAACGAGAGCACCGACGTCGGGTCGCTGTCCTCGCTCACGGCGCGTCGTACTCGCCACGGTGGTTTAAAATGGTGGAGTGCTCGCAGGCGCTGAGACTTAAGCCCGCGCGGCCCCGACCCCGTGGTATGACTCAGGCGGCGGCGACGCGAGCGGCAATCGACGACCACCCGTTCCTGCGGCGGGCGCTGCGCGCGGGCGTCGTGAACCACGCGGCGGCCGCGCGCTTCCTCGACGTGGACGGCGACGAGGACGCGGTCGCGGCGGCGGTCCGGCGGTACGGCGAGGACCTCCCAGCCTACGAGGCCGACGAGCGGGACGCGACCGTCTCGATGCGGTCGGGGCTCGGCGCCAGCGACGACGGCCTGCTCGTGGTCGCGGGCGAGGGGTTCGAACCGGGCGAGGGCGACTTGACGGCGCTACTGGCGACCGGCGACGTGGACACGCGCACGCTGGCGGCCGCGCTCGGCCGACTGCACGCGGCGGGCGTCGAGCCGACCGCGGCCGGCGTCGCCGACGAGTCGCTGGCCGTCGTCGTCGAGCGACGGGACGGCGCGGACGCCCTGCGCGTCGTCGAGGACGCGCTCGACGCCGTCCCGCGCTGACCGCGACACGCGCCGTCGGTTCCGACGCTTTGAAACGCCGGCGCGCGTACGTTCGGCTACATGACGCTCTACGTGTCGAACACCCTCTCCGGCCAGCGGGAGGAATTCGAGCCCCGCGACCCCGAGGACGTCCTCGTGTACACGTGCGGGCTCACCGTCTCCGATGACTCCCACCTCGGGCACGCTCGCCTCTGGGTGCAGTCGGACGTGATGACGCGGTGGCTCTCGCACGTCGGCTACGACGTCCGCCACGTCCAGAACTTCACGGACGTCAACGAGAAAATCGTCGCGCGAACCGGCGAGGACGGCCTCGGCGACACCGAGGCGGAAGTCGCGCGCCACTACGTCGCCTCGGTCATCGAGGACATGCGCGCGCTCAACCTCCAGCGCGCGGAGGTGTACCCGCGGGTCTCCGAGCACGTCCCCGAAATCATCGACCTCGTGGAGACGCTCGTCGAGAGCGGGCACGCCTACGAGTCCAACGGCTCCGTCTACTTCGACGTCACGTCCTTCGAGGACTACGGGAAGCTCTCCGGCCAACGGGTCGAGGAGATGGAGGCCCAAGGCCCCGACTCCGAGCAGTCCGAGAAGCGCCACCCCGCGGACTTCGCGCTCTGGAAGGCGGGCGCAGTCGCCCCCGCGGACGCCAACGAGCACCGCGACGACGACCTGCCGCCGCTGGAGGAACCGGCGGGACAGACGTGGGAGTCGCCGTGGGGCGAGGGGCGACCGGGCTGGCACATCGAGTGCTCGGCGATGAGCATGACCCACCTCGACGACCACATCGACGTCCACGTCGGCGGGCAGGACCTCGTGTTCCCCCACCACGAGAACGAGGTCGCGCAGAGCGAGGCCGCCGCCGCCGAGCCGTTCGCCAAGTACTGGGCGCACGTCCGCCTCCTCGAAACGGAGGGGGAGAAGATGTCCTCCAGTCTGGGGAACTTCTTCACGACGAAGAACGCCATCGAGGAGTTCGGCCCGAACGTCGTCCGGATGTTCCTCGTGTCCACGTCGTACACCCAGCGCCAGACGTACTCCGAGGAGACGGTCTCGGAGGCTGAACAGCGCTGGGAGCGCCTCCAGCGCGCCTACGAGCGCGCCGCCGACGCCGCCGACAGCCCCGACGCGTACGCGAAAGTCGAGTCCGCGGTCCTCCGCGAGGCCGTCGCGGACGCCCGCGAGGACTTCGAGGCGGCGATGAATGACGACTTCAACACGCGCGAGGCGGTGAGCGCGCTGCTGGAGCTGGCGTCGGCGGTCCACCGGTACGTCGACGACGCCGAGCGCTACGACTACCGCGCGCTCGTCGACGCCGTCGAGGTCTTCGAGGAGTTGGGCGGCGGCGTGCTCGGCTTCCAGTTCGAGACCGTCGACGGCGGCGAGGTCGAACTCGCGGGCGACCTCGTCGAACTCGTCTTGGACATCCGAGAGGACGCCCGGGACGCGGGCGACTACGACCGCGCGGACGAACTCCGGGACCGCCTCGAATCACTCGACGTCACCGTCGAGGACACCGACGACGGCGCGACCTACCGGCTCTGAGGCTGCCCCGAGAGTTAGTCGGGTTTCTGACAAGAGAGCCGCCAAGCTTATTCCCGCTGCCCGGGTTCTGTGTCCTATGCACCGACGAACGGCGGTCGCCGTCGCGCTCGCCGCACTCATCGCCACCAGCGGCTGTCTCGGCGTCCTCGGCGGGGACGGGCTGTCGTTCTCCGCCTCGCAGGCCACCGTCTCCGAGGACGCCCTCCAAGCGACGGGCTACGAGGAAGTCAGCGTGAACGAGTCCGAAATCAGCCGCGAGTTCTCCGCGGGCGGCCAGTCCCGGAACGTCACCGTTACCAACTGGGTGGCGATGTACGAGCGCAGCGTGAGCGTGCCCGTCCTCGGCGAGCGCCGGGCCGCCGTCTTCGGCGCGTTCGCCAGCCCCGGAGTCAGCATCCTCGGCCAGTCGTTCAACCCCATCGACGACTACTCGGAGCGCGACCTCGCGCAGCTCGCCCAACAGCAGTACGACGGCCTCTCCGTCGGACAGACGGCCAGCACCCGTAATATGACGGTGCTCGACGAGTCTACGACGGTCACGAAGTTCGAGGGGAGCGCAACCATCGGCGGGCAGTCCGTCGACGTCTACGTCCACGTCACGAAAGTCAAACACGACGGCGACCACGTCGTCGCGGTCGCCATCTACCCGCAGGCCCTCGACGGCGAACAGGAGCACGTCGACGAGCTCCTGACCGGCCTCGAACACTAGTTTTTCGACGCTCGAACTGCGGTACTTCGTTACGCGCGTCCACCGTCGAACCTGCAGGAGCCTCTAAAAGCTTCAAGCCACATTTCTGCCCGATAGAAAAATACGGACGTGCAGTTATTTTCCAGAACTGCCGCCGTACTAGCAATATGCATCCCCTAAACCAGTATTATGGGCAGCCTTACAAGACAGGTCTTGTTACTCGTACACATGGTTCGAACTGATTCGTACACGCCACCCTCGACCAGCCGCTACGAGTGCACCGGCTGTCTCAGCCGCTTCGAGAGCGAGACTCACCTCGTCGAGTGTCCGGAGTGCGGCGAGCGCGTGCGGAACGTCGCAGTTCCCCGAGAGTAAGCGTCCACGCTGTCTCGCGCTGTTTGGTACCGACCGGCAAGGGCCTTTTTATAGTTGCCCTGTGTGCTGTCGTACATGTCAGCGACCGATAGTGGTGACGGCGTCACCGAGTTCTACGAGCGGCAGATCGGGCGAGCGCAGACCACCGACGAGGTGTACGGCTACCTCGTGTTCGTCGCGGGGCTCGTGTTGGGCGTCCTCGGCATCCTGCTGTTCCTGCCCAGCGAGTCCGCCGGGTCGCTGCGCGAGTACAGCATCGCGCTCGGCGCCGCGGGATTCGCGCTCCTCATCGCCGGCCCGGTCATCCGACTCCCGCTCCAGCGAGCCGCGACGGTCGCCGTCTACCTCGGCGGACTGCTGTGTGCGGCCGCCATCGCGTGGTTCTTCGTCGTCTTCCCGAACCAGTGGCAGGTCGCCACCGGCCACCGCGGCGTCATCGCGCTGTACGTCCTCGGCGTCGCCGTCATCGGCGCCGGCGGCGTCCTCGTCCCGCTAGTCACATCCACGCGCGCGACCGAAGAGACGGCGGCCGCGCGGGCGGAAAGCGAGGAGAGCGAGCGCCGCGTCGAAGCGGTCCAGCGCGAGCTCGAAGCCGCCGAGCGCGCCCGTGACGAACTCGAACGCGAGGTCGAGTCCATTCGCACCAGCCACGCGCAGTTCGAGCTGTTCGAGGACAAGGCCGGAGAGTTCCGGTGGCGACTCCGCCACCGGAACGGCAACATCATCGCGGACAGCGGCGAGGGCTACACGGCCAAGCACAACGCCCAGAAGGGCATGCAGAGCGTCCGCCGGAACGCGCTCGGCGCGGCGACGATTCACGCCGAGCCCGACGCCGCCGAGACCGAGGGCGACCTCGACGACCTCCCGATGCTGCCCGCGGAAGCCGGAGAGAGTCAAGCCACCTTCGAGGTGTTCGAGGACGACGCCGGGGAGTTCCGGTGGCGGCTCGTCCACGACAACGGCAACGTCATCGCGGACAGCGGCGAGGGCTACACGCGCCGCCGGGACGCCGAGCGCGCTATCGGCGGCGTCCAGACCAACGCGGGGCCCGGCGAGTACCTCGCGTTCGACCCGACCTCGTTCGAGATTTACCGCGACGTGGCGGGCGAGTGGCGCTGGCGGCTCGTCCACAAGAACGGGAACGTCCTCGCCGACGGCGGCGAGGGGTACTCCCGCCGACGGGACGCCCGACGCGCGGTCGACCGCTTGCAAGAGCGCGTCGCGGACGCCGACTTCGACGTCTACGAGGACGACGCTGGGGAGTTCCGCTGGCGGGTCCGCGCGGAGAACGGGAACGTCGTCGCGGACAGCGGCGAGGGCTACACGCGGAAGAACGAGGCAGAGAACGCCGTCGAGCGCGTCCGCGACTACGCACCGGACGCCGACGCCCTCGACGTCGGGTTCGCGGCGTTCGAAGTGTACGAGGACGCTGGCGGCGAGTACCGCTGGCGGCTCCGCCACCGCAACGGCAACGTCATCGCGGACGGCGGCGAGGGGTACAGTTCGCGGACGAAGGCCCGCGCGGGCATCGAGAGCGTGAAGCGCAACGCGCCGGGCGCAGACATCGAAGCCGAGTAACACCGACGCGGCACTTTTTCGCGGAGTTAGGACAGCGCCAGCGGCACGAGCAGCACCGCCATCAGGTGGACGCGGCGCGCGCCGAACCGCGGCGGAATCAGGCCGACGAGCGTCGCCGCCGCCAGCAGCGCGACGCCGAGCCAGCCGGCGAACACCCACGCGAGCACCACGAGCAGCGCGCAGACGTCCGCGGTGAGCCGGCGGTGGTTCAGCCGGCGAACGAGCCGGAAGTACCGGTCGCCGAGCACCGGCACGAGCACCGCGCCCGCGCAGGCCGCGAGGGCGATACTCGCCAGCAATAGGGGGAGTGTCTTCGGGAGCGCCGCGCGCTCGAACGCGACGAGCACGCCCGTGTGGGGCGCGCCGAGCGCGAACAGCGCGTACAGGGCGAAGACAGTGTTCGCAGTGTTGACGCCGGAGAGCGCGGCGACGAACGCGCGGTCGCCGTCTGCACGCGTCGCTTCGACGGCGAACACGGCAGCGATGGCGCCCGACACGCCGGGCACGTACGCGACCGCGGCGCCCGCGATACTCCCCGCGAACCCGGGTTCGACGACCGAGCGCGGCCCGCCCGCGACGGCGGGGTCGTCCTGCTCGGGGACGCCGGCACCGCGGTACGCCGCGAGCAGGACGGGCGCGCCGAACAGGCCGGCGAACAGCGGCGCGAGCACGTCCCCGGCGGGCAGCAGGCTCTCGGGCTGGAGTGGGAGGGCGACGACGCCGAGTGCGCCGCTGGCGGCGACGGCCAGACAGCCGCCGAGGCGGGCCCGTCGCGTCGGCTCGCGCGCGAGTAGAGCGAGGAGAAGCGCGACGACCACGACCGGGAGGTAGTCGTAGACGAGCGGCGCGACGACGGTCGCCGCTGCTGTCACAGGAACCGCGAGGACGAACGCGACCGCGACTGCGACGCCGCTGCCGAGCGCAGAGACGCGCAGCGCCTCCCGGCCGCGCCCACCCATCACGAGCCGGTGGCCGGGGAGCGCGCTCACCGCCATCGCGGCGTCGGGGACGCCGAGCGCGAGCGTCGGTACCACGTCCAGAAACGAGTGGGTGACGCCCGCCGCGAGCATCGCCGCGCCGACCAACTGCGGCGGACCGGGGACGCTCGGCGCGGCCGCGGCGAGCAACAGCGCCAGCGAGTTCACGTGCAGGCCGGGAACGAGTCCCGAGCACGTCCCCAGCAGGACGCCCGCGGTGACCGCCAGCAGCGCGGCCGCTGACGCGCCCGGCGCGACGAGCACGCGCACCCCGGCGACCTCCATCGCCGCGAGTTGGTCGCGCTCCCGCACTTCAAGCTACGGGACGGACTGTGCGCGGCGAGCCGGCGGCTGGTCGGCGTCGCGCGCGAAAGAAAAACGGTCGGTCGTGGAACCGGATTACCCGAAGAGGTCGCCGAGGCCTTCGCCGCTGGCCTCCTCGTCCTCGTCATCGCCGGCTTCCTCGGCTTCTTCCTCGGCCTCGGCCTCCTCGTCGGCCTCGTCCTCGGACTCCTCGGCTTCGTCGGCACCGCCGGAAGCGCCCGCGGCGGGCGCGGCCGGAGCGGCAGCCGCCTCGGCGACGGCTTCCTCGATGTCGACGTCTTCGAGGGCCGCGACGAGCGCCTTGACGCGGGATTCCTCGACGTCGACGCCGGCGGCCTCGAGGACGCCGGTGATGTTGTCTTCGTTGATCTCTTCGCCAGATTCGTTCAGGATGAGTGCTGCGTAAACGTACTCCATTGTTAGCCAAACATCTCCCCGAGGCCTTCGGCGCCGTCGCCTCCGTCTTCGTCGTCGTCGGAGTCGTCGGCGTCTGCCTCGGATTCAGTTTCTTGGTCGTCGCTCTGTTCGTCTTCGCTGTCCTCGGGCTCCGCCGCCGCTGCGGCGGGCGCCTCGACGTCGCGGAGCTCCTCGGGGAGCGCCTCCTCGTCGTCAATCTGCGCGGCGAGCGCGCGAACCTGCGCGTCCGCCTTGCTGACGAGGTCGTCCGCGAGGTCGGGGCTCTCGATGGAGGCCTGCAGGCCGAGGCTCTTGGCCTCGCCCTGCGCCTTGCGGATGAGCGTCGGCGCGGTCTGCGCCGTCGGGTACTCCGCGTTCACGGAGAGGTTCCGTGCGGACGCGGCCGCGGACTGGATGTCCGCGCGGTACTCCTCGACGTCGATTTCGAGCTCGTCCGGCGTGAACAGGACGCCCTCGGAGTAGACGCCGCGGAGGTCCAGCCCGACTTCCTTCGGCTCGATGCCGAGCTCGGTCAGGACGTTGGCCACGTCGGTGGACACCGTCTCGCCTTCCTCGACGACGACGGAGTCCTCCATGACCTTGATGGAGCCCTCTTGGATGCGCGCGTTCGCGCCAATCTGCTGGAGCTCGCCGACGAACGGACCCGGGTCGATGCCGGTGTCGCCCTCGGGCACGACGATGTCGTTGGGCGCGACCTCGCCCGCGTTGATGGGCGCGGGCGTCTTCGACTCTTCGAGCTGCTGGAACAGCCCGAACGGGTTGTCGTTCGTCGCCACGAGTCCGACCTCACCGGAGACGTACTGGGTGAGGTCTTCGAGGCCGTCGTCGACTTCCTCGAGCGCACGAACGAGGAGGGTGTTCCGGCTCATGCGGAGCGCGGCGCTGCCGTGCAGGCCGCGGCGCATGTCCTGGAGCTGCTTGCTCGGGATGCCGGTGACGCTCACGACGCCGACGCTGTCGTAGGTCTCGAGCAGGTCGACGAGTTCGTCGACTTCCTCGCGCTTCCACTCGGGAATGGTGTCGGTCGTGCGTTCGTCTGCGGACATCTAAGCCACCTCCACGGCGGGCCCCATCGTCGTCTTCACGTAGACGCCATCGATGTTGAGCGGGCCCTTTTCGAGGTCCGCGTGCAGGCGGCGCAGAATGACGTCGATGTTGTCCGCGATGTCCTCGGCGGACATGTCCTCCGCGCCGACGCGCGTGTGGAACGTGCGGCGGTCGCGGCTGCGAAGCTGCACGGTGTTTTTCATTCGGTTGACTGTCTCGACGACGTCGTCGTCGGGCTGGAGCGGCGTCGGCATCTTGCCGCGCGGACCGAGCACTTGACCGAGCGCACCCGCGATGTCCTGCATCATGGATGCTTCGGCCACGAAGAAGTCCGTCGCGTCAGCGAGGTCCTTCGCGGCGTCGGTGTCGTCGGCGAGGTCGGCGACTTCGTCGCCACCGTAGACCTCGTCCGCGACTTCCTCGGCTCGAACTGCGGTTTCGCCCTCTGCGAAAACCACAATCTGTGTCTCCTGTCCGGTGCCCGACGGCAGCACGACGCCCTCGTCGACACGATTCGACGGGTCGTTGAGGTCGAGGTCGCGCAGGTTGATAGCGAGGTCCACCGTCTCACGGAAATTCCGCTCTGGGGCCTCCTCGAGTGCGCGAGCTACGGCCTCTTCAATATCGTTGTCTGCCATCTTTCACCTCCGTAGTGCATTGACCCTGTGAAGGTCGGATCTCCTACGGGTCAGTGAAACAGGCGAAGCCTGTCTCGGTTCGAGAGAGGGGCAACGCGTCCTTAAAACCGTCGAACCGCGCCGCCCGCGAGAACCGCTCGCGGACGGCCTCACGGCTGCGAGAACGGGACGAACGGCCGCACGAAAGGTCGGAAAACGCGAGTCGGGTTACGCTGCGGCTTCTTCGGCGCCAAGAACGTCGTCGTACTCGCCGGAGGCGACGCGCTCGTTGAACGTCCGCGCGTCCTCGCCCTCGATGGTGACGCCCATGGAGGCGCAGGTGCCCGCGACCTCCTTGGCGGCGTTGCGCGTGTCGTACGCCAGCAGGTCGGGCTTCTTCTGCTCGGCGATGGTCTTCAGCTGCTCGATGGAGAGGTCAGCGACGAACTCCTCGTTGGGCTCGCCGGCGCCGGTCTCGAAGCCGGCCTCGTCCTTGATGAGGGCGGCCGTCGGCGGGACGCCGACCTCGATGCTGAACGAGCCATCTTCCTCGTACTCGATGGTGACCGGGACCTCCGTGCCGTCGAAGGCAGCGGTCTGTTCGTTGATTTCCTGTACGACAGCCTGCACGTCGACGGGCGTCGGTCCGAGCTCGGGACCGAGCGGCGGCCCGGGGTCGGCCTGACCGCCTGCCACGAGCACTTCGATCGTCTCAGCCATACCCGAACGAACCGTCGCCGCGGCTTTAACCCTTTCTTTCTCCGGCCCGGTGGCGTCGCCGCCGCGAACGCCTACGGGACGTTGACGCCCTCGCGGGCGAGGTACTCGCTGACGTCCTTGATGACGACGGGGCTGCCGATGATGCGGACCATCCCCTCCTGTTCGAGCACGCTCACGGTGAACTCCTCGTCGATGTCGTCGCGGTACCCCTCCAGCGTCGCGGCGGGAAGCACGATCTGCGTGCTGTCGCGCAGGTTGGAGGGGTCGGGCATCACCCGCCACTCTCTTCACACGAACCATGAACGTGTCGAAAACAATCCCGGTCGGGCGGGAGGGAAAGCGCTTTTCGGCGCCAGCGGCCTACGCTCGGGTAATGGGTCTGGAGGAGGAAATCGAACAGCTCGAAGAAGAAATCTCGGAGACGCCGTACAACAAGTCCACGGAGGCGCACATCGGTCGGCTGAAGGCGAAGCTCGCCGAGAAGAAGGAGAAACTGGAGAAACAGCAGTCCGGCGGGAGCGGCGGTGGCGGCTACGCCGTCGAACAGCACGGCGACGCCACCGTGGCGCTCGTTGGGTTCCCGTCGGTGGGGAAGTCCTCGCTCATCAACGCGATGACGAACGCCGACAGCGAGGTCGGCTCCTACGAGTTCACGACGCTGGACGTCAACCCCGGGATGCTGGAGTACCGGGGCGCGAACATCCAACTGCTGGACGTGCCGGGGCTCATCGAGGGCGCGGCGGGCGGCCGCGGCGGCGGGAAGGAGATTCTGTCTGTGATTCGCGCCGCGGACCTCGTCATCTTCATGCTGTCGGCGTTCGAAATCGAGCAGTACGACCGACTGGCGGAGGAGCTGTACAACGTCAACATCCGCGTGGACGAGGAGCCGCCGTCGGTGACCGTCCGACGGAAGGGCAAGGACGGCATCGACGTGAACACCTCCGGCGACCTCGAACTCGACCACGACACGGTCAAGGAGATTCTCCGCGAGCGCGGGTTCATCAACGCCGACGTCACAATCCGCGGCAACCCCTCCGTGGACAAGCTCGTCGACGGCGTGATGGATAACCGCGTCTACATGCCGTCGCTGGTGGCCGTGAACAAGGTCGACCTCATCGAGCCGTCGTACGCGGAGACGATGAAAGCCGAGCTCCGCGAGCACGGCATCGACCCCGAGGAGGCGGTGTTCATCTCCGCTGCGGAGGAGAAGGGCCTTGACGCCCTCAAAGAGCAGATGTGGGCGGAACTCGGGCTCATCCGCGTCTACATGGACAAGCCCGGCCGCGGCGTCGACTACGAGGAGCCGCTGGTCATCCGCCGCGGTGACACGGTGGACGACGCCCTCCAGAAACTCGGCGGCACGCTCGACGAGCGCTTCCGGTTCGCGCGCGTCACCGGCCCGTCCGCGAAACACGACGAACAGCAGGTCGGCCGCGACCACGTACTCGAAGACGAAGACATCATGCGCGTGGTCGCGCGGCGGTAGCGTGGCGCGCACGCGCCGGCGGCTCGCGGCCGTCGTGCTCGCGGGCGCGCTTCCGTGGGTCGCGGTCACTTTCGACGGCGGCTGGTATCCGGTGTTCGCCTTCGGCTTCCTCCACTTCGACCCGTTCTCGTTCACGGCGCTGCCGACGTACGTGGCGCGCGTCGGGAGCGTGCCGCCGCGCTTGAGCGCGTGGCCGACCGCGACGCTGCTGTACGCGGGGGCGTTCGCGGCCGCAGTCGTCGACTACGCCGTCGGGTTCGACGCCCGGATACCCGCCGGCCTGCTCTTTCTCGCGGGCGTCGACGTGGGGCTGTTGGCGCTCTCGCTGTCCCGGCAGGCCACGATTCTCGCCGTGCCCGTCGGCGCACTCTGGCTGTGGGTGGCCGTCTGGGTGGGATACGGGGACGCGCTGCTGGGCGAGTGAGCGGTCGCTTCCGCGTTCGGTACGCTTTTCGACGCGCCCCTGCATCCCCCGCACATGAGCGAGTTCGTACTCGACCACGTGATGATGCGCGTCGGCGACCTCGACGCGAGCCTCGACTGGTACAAGGGACACCTCGACTACGTCGAATACGGCCGCTGGGAGGCCGACACGTTCGACATCGTCTACCTCGGCCCGGAGGACGTCCACGAGGAGGGCGCGCTGCTGGAGCTGACGTACAACCACGACACCGACGCGTACGACTTCGGTGACGCGTGGGGCCACATCGCCGTGCGCGTCGAGGACGTCTACGACGCCTACGAGCAGCTGATGGACGAGGGCGTCGAGGACTACCGCGACCCCGACTCCTGCGGCGGGTCGTACGCGTTTGTGAAGGACCCCGACGGCCACGAGGTCGAACTCGTCGAGCGCGACCACGGCGCGAAGTGGAGCCTCGACCACACGATGGTGCGCGTCGAGGACGCCGACGAGCACCTCGGCTTCTGGACGCGGAAGTTCGAGTACGAGCACACGGGCCGCTGGGAGTCCGATACGTTCGCTAACTACTTCGTGAAGCCCGAGGGGAGCGCCGACGAGGCGATGGCGGTCGAACTCACGTACAACTACGACGGCCGCACGTACGAGTTCGGCGACGCGTGGGGCCACCTCGCGGTGCGCACCGACGACCTCGTCGGCGACTGGGAGACCCTGATGGAGCGAGAGGCCAAGGACTACCGCGACCCCGAGTCCTGCGACTTCGACTACGCGTTCACGGAAGACCCCGACGGCCACGAAATCGAGGTCCTGAACCCCGACGACTCGCCGGTCGACCGGAAAGACTGACGTTCCCACGACGCGGGGCAGGCCCCGCCCGTTTTTCTCGGCGCGCGAGATAGCGACGAGCATGGAGTGTCGCCCCATCGGCAGCGTAGAGACACCGTTCGCGTCCCGCGACGACGCGCCCCGGCAGGGATTCCTCGGGGACGCGACCGGCACCGTTCACGTCGACGAACCGTACCGGTCCGCGCTCCGGGGGCTCGACGCCGGCCACACCGTCGACGTGGTGTGGTGGGCCGACGACGCCGACCGCTCGGTGCTGCGCGTGCGCGGCGGCGACCGCGGCGTGTTCACGACGCGCTCCCCGTCCCGCCCGAACCCGGTCTGCGTGACGACCTGCGACGTGCTCGACGTGGACCGCGACGCGGGGACCGTGGCGGTCGCCGGCGTGGACATGGTCGACGGCAGTCCGGTCGTGGACGTGAAGTACGCGCTCAGCGGCGACGAAACGTCGGACGCTTAGTCGAGGGCATCCGCGGGCGCGTCCGCGAGGCCCGCGAGCGCGTCCGTCTCGACGTGGTGGAGGTCGCCGGGCACGACGAGCAAGTGCAGCGGGTCCCCGAAGTCCATCTCGGCGAGCGCGCCGAGGCGGTCGGCGCGAACGGTCGCGTCGGGCGCTCCGGCGCGAGCGACGACGACGCCGAGCGCGTCCGCGTCCCAGTGCTCCGCGAGCAGGCCGGCGGCGTGGCTCGCGGTCATGTATTGGTCGCCGTCCGCGCGCGGGTGGTCGACCTTGATGTCGAGATAGCACAGCGTGTGCAGGCCGCGCTCGCGGTTGGCCGCGATGGTTTCGACGACCGAACTCGGCACGCTGTCGGCGCCGTGCGCCCACTCGAAGGGGAGCGTCGTCGCCTTCCCGAAGCGGTAGTTCTGGAGGCCCGTGAGACTCGACGCCGCGGACTCGGCGGTGGGCGCGTGAATCACGCGCGTGTCGATGCCGCGCTCCGCCGCGCGCAGGCGGAGGTCGACGTGCGTCGTCGAAATCATCGTGTCCCCGGCGGTGAGGAAGACGGCGTCGCCAGCCTCGGCCGCGTCGAGAATCGGCTCGGGGTCCTGTTCGACGCCCGCGCGGTCCCTGACCTCGATGTCCGTGCCGTGGTAGGCTTCGAGGTCGGCGACGTCCGCGCCGACGAGCTTGCTGGTGTAGAACTCCGCGAACGCGCGGTCGGCGGCCGCGATGGCGTCGGCGCCAGCGACCGTGACCGAGCGCTCGTCGTAGAGTCCGAGCCCGACGAACGTGAGCATACCCACGGTAGCGCGCGCGCCGTCGTAGGGGTTTCGGGACGCAAACGACACGGGTAAGGCCGCGCCCGCCCGACTCCCGTCCATGTCAGTGCCGTGCGTCCGCGTCCCGACCGAGGAGGGCGAAGCCACGCGCCGGCGGCTCGCCGCCGAGGACCTCCTCGTCGACGAGTACGCAATCACGGCCAGCGACGGCGACCTCTACGTCCCCGTGGGCGACCCGGAGGCCGTCCCCGACGACCTCCCGGTCGTCGAGTTCGACGCGCCCGAGCGAGAGACGCCGACGACGCCCGCCGAGATTCTGGGCTTCGAGCCGACGTACGAGCGCCTCGGCGACGTGGTCATCGTCGACGAGGACGACGACGAGCGCGCCCGCGACATCGCCAGCGCGGTGATGGACTCGGACGTGCGCGTGAAGACGGTCGTAAACCGCGCGTCGAAAGTGAAGGGCGTCGAGCGCGTCCGCGACTGGGACGTCCTCGCAGGGGAGACTACGGAGACAGTCCACACCGAGTACGGCTGCGAGTTCGAACTCGACCTCGCGGAGGTGTACTTCTCGCCGCGGCTCGCCACCGAGCGCCACCGCGTCGTCGAACAAGTCCAACCGGGCGAGCACGCTTTCGACATGTTCGCGGGCGTTGGCCCGTACGCCGTCCCGATGGCGAAAGCCGGCGCGGAGGTCGTCGCTACCGACATCAACGAGACCGCCATCGACTACCTCCAGCGGAACGCCGAGCGGAACAGCGTACGTGAGCGCGTGACGGCAATCGCCGGGGACGTGCGAGAGACCGCCGGCGAGTACGAGGACTGGGCCGACCGAATCGTGATGAACCTCCCCCACACCGCCGACGAGTTCCTCGACACCGCGGTTGCGCTCGCCGGCGACGACTGCGTGATTCACTTCTACGACTTCCAGCACGAGGACGACCGCTACGCGCCCTGCGAGGCCGCCATCCGCGACGCCGCCGAGTCCGACTACGAGGTCACAATCGAGAACGAGCGCACCGTGCGGTCGTACGCCCCCCACGAACTCAACGTCGTCGTGGACGCCCGCCTGACCCGCCGGTGATTCGCAAGGCTTATTTCTTGAATCCGGTTACGGAGAAGTGGACGAAGCGCGCCGGTATAGCTCAGACTGGTAGAGCGATTCCTTCGTAAGGAATAGGCCAAGGGTTCAAATCCCTTTACCGGCTTCACGGTTTTCCTCACGACAATCGACCCCGTAGCGTCGCGGTTGCCGGCCGTACCCGCTTTCGACGCCGTTCGCCCGAGCGCTCAGTCGTCGAAGATGTGGGTGTCGTAGGCGTCGCCGGACTCGCGCACGAGGCGTTCGGTACCGTCGTGGTCGTGCAGGTCGCCGGCTTCGAGACCGGCGTTGACCTCCTCTATCGTCTCCGGGGCCACCTTTTCGGTCACTTCGAACTCCGTGACCGGACTCATTACGCCCCAGATTGCGCCGACAGAGTGCAACACTACGGCCAGCGGCGTGAGCGCCACCAGTACGGGCCACAACACCGGATGTTTCCGGTAGGCGACGACGCCGCAGAACATATACACCAACAGGATGCCGAGCAGGCCGATGGAGAGCACGGTGTATAGGCTCATTCCGGGGGCGGTGCCCGGGAGCAGGTACGAGGCGACCGCGAGCAGCGGCACGAACGGCGAGAACGCCCACGCGACGACGCGCGTGAGGTACAGCGGCCGGTACAGCAGCGGGAGGATATGGTCGTCGCCGATGGTGCCGGACATCCAGCGGCGTCGCTGTTTGAGCATCCCGCGCACGGACGGCGGGGCTTGGTTACGGAAGCGCGCGTCGACGAGCCGGTAGTCGAGGTTGTAGTCGGCGGCGGCGCGCCAGATGAGGTTCGTGTCCTCCGTGATGGTGGGGACGTCCCAGCCGAGTTCGTCCTCCAGTTCGTGCCGGATTGCGAAGCCGCCGCCCCACGCGTACAGCGGGTACGAGAGGCGGTGGAACGCGAGCTGTTCGAACTGGTAGCCGGTTCTGAAAATCTCGCAGAGGTACGTGAGCCGGGACCCGGTGTAGATGGGTTTCTCGGTGAACTGCACGAAGTCGGCGTCCGGGAGGCCGGTGAAGTCGGTGACGATGGTGTCCTCGTCGAGGTAGAGGACGTACTCGCGGTCGCAGTCGACGTTGCGGCGCGCCCACTCGACGGCCCGGCCCTTGTTGGTCGCGCGACACTCGAACTCTTCGGGGACGACGTGGACGTGCGCGCCGTCGATTTCGATGTCGCGCTCGGCGATGACGCGCACGTCCGCGACGGCGTCGGGGACAGCGTCCACAGTTTCTTGTACGACCGCGGCGGCATCGATGGTGAGAACGCGGACTTGTACGTCGTCAAGCCCCCACGCCTCGGGGTCGTCAGCCTTCCAGCCGCGGGACAACAGGGTGGTTTCGACAAACCACCACAGCGACGAGGTGCCGTAGACGCCCAGCGCCACCCAGAGGAGCGCGGCGACGACCGTCTGGGCGGGCGACGGCTGAAGCATAGTGGAGCGAAGACGGAGTCGCGAATAAGTCTGTCGTGGTCAGTCCGCCCGTACGTCGTCGCCGACCGCGAGCGTCCGCCCGCGGCTCGGTTCGGGGACGCGGGCGATGAGCATGAGCGTGTAGAAGTGGTCGAAGGCGTCCTCGTCGGCGAACTCGGGGAACGTCTCGCGGCGGCGCCGGACGAACGTCTCCCGGAACTCCGGCGTGGGCTCGCCGGTGTCGGGGTCGCGGCTCGGGACGACGCAGCGCCCGCAGGGCGTGACGCCCTCGAAGCGGACGCCGCCCGCGTCGAAGCTGGGGGCGTCCTCGCCGACGAAGCGGTCCTCCCAGAACGCGGGCACCCCCGATATTTCGACGTTCGCGCGGAGGCGGCGGCGGACGCTGTCGACGGTGAGGTCGTCGAACCACGACGCGACCTCGCGGAGCGTGGCGGTGCTGACGATGGACGGCCCCATCTCGCGGCGGTCGACGTAGCCGAGGTCGTCGTCGCGTTGGAGCGCGAGGTCGAGGTCGAACCACTCGGAGAACCACGCTTCGGCGCGCTCGGGGTCGCTGTCGAGGTCGAAGCGGTGGCGCTCGCCCTTCGGGGTCTCGACGACGAACTCGCGGGTCTCGCGGTCGAAGTCAGTGTCGAGGTCGTGGACGCGGGCGGTGCGCTTGCCGTTGACGACCTCTCCCTCGCGGTCGAACAGCGCGTACGTGCGGTCGTCGGCGAGCGTGCCGCCCTCGGTGACAGCGGCGCTCTCGACATCGATGCCGTCCAACCCCTTCACGGGGTAGACACGCAGTCGGTCGATTCGTGGCATCGTCGGGACGGACGACCGGCCGGCTCTTAGGTGTTCGTCCGAATGCGTCGCCGGGCGTCCCCTACGAAGTCGGACAGCGTTTCGACGCCAGTTCGACGCGCTCGGTCGGATCCGGGCCGTCCAACCGCACCCGCTGTTCGACGACGAACACGGAGACGGACGCGACCTCGGCGTCGTGGCGCTCGCCGGCCCGCGTGCAGAGGTAGTCCGCGAACGCGCCACTGACTGCCGGGTCGTCGAGCCGGCGGACGTTCGCGGCGTACTTCCGCCATCGCGAGCTCGGATAGCTCCCGGCGACGTCGGGCGGTTCGTCCCACGTCACGGGGCCATCGCGGAACGCGTCCACGCGGCTCCCGTCGTCGAGGGTGGCGGGCGGGACCACCCAGAGGTCGGTGCCCATCGGCGCCGGCGCGAACATCGACCACCGGGGCTCGGGCTGGTCGTCCACCGGCCCGACCTCGGGCACGGCGACGGGCGTCACCGCCGCGGCGTTCCAGACGAGCAGGCCCGCGAGCACGACGGCGAGCACGGCCGGGATGCCGCAGTCTTTCGCACGGCCGACGGCTGGCGGCAGCGAGGGGAGCGCGAGCGCAGGAAGTACGCTGTCGACGCGGCGGGCGTACGCGTCCAGCGGTCGCTCGCCGACGACGGGGAGCGCCCGCCAGCCGGGGAGGCGGTCCCAGAACGCGGGCGGGAGGAACGGCACCAGCGCCGCAATCGAGACGAGCGGGAACACCGCCAGCTGCATCGAGACGAACATCCCGGCGTGCATCGCGGCGAACAGCCCGGCGAACGCCGCGCGCGCCCACCCCGTGAGGACGACGAGGAGCACGGACGCCGTCAGCGCGGCCAGCCAGACGTGGTCGAACGCGACGGCGAGCGCGGGGACCTCCGCGAGCACGTCCCCGAGGAGGATGGTGAACATGTCGAGTTGGAGGACCACCCGGACGGCCTCGCCGGACAGCCACTGGTCGCCGCGGAGCTTCAAAACGGCGTTGACGCTGTAAACGACCACCACCTGCGCCAGCAGACCTGTCGTCGCCACGCTCAGCACGCGCTCGCGGGGCGAGCGCTCTGCCCGAAGCGCGTCCACCGACCAGCGCTCGCCCAGCGGCGCGAACACCGCCCAGACGAACAGCATCCGGAGGAGGGTGTCGCCGCTGTTCAACACGAGCGGGTTCCGGAGATGCAGCGACCCGACGAGCAGCGCGGTCGCCAGCGTCGCCGGCGTCGTCCGGTAGCCCGCCAGCATCGCCAGCGCGGCGACGGCGGTCGCGGCGAACAGCGCGGCCTGCACCCACGGTCCGCCGGAGAGCGCGTGCAGGGAGAGGTGGCCGACCGCGCCGTACTGCTCGAACAGCAGCGAGCGCGGGTAGACGCCGGCGTCCGTGTAGAACGCGCGGAGGAACCGCGTGCGCAGCGCGAGGTCCGCGAGCACGACGGCCGCCACCGCCACGCGGAACGTCGCGAGCGCGCGGGCGTCGACGCCGAGGCGGCGCGCGACGGCGGCGCGGAGTCGTCCGGTCACGTTCGGGACTGCCAGCGCGCGTAGAATAAGCCTTCCGCGGGCTAGCTCGCGCACGCCCACAGCCCGGTGGCGTTCGCGCGGGCCCGTCGCTCCACGGCGGCGTAGTCGTCGCGCTCGGTGAACTCGCTGTCGTAGAGGCGCGCGTAGCCCTCGGCGAGCAGCGCGCGGTTGAACGACTCGTTATCGACGGTGACGTAGGCCAGTAGCCGGTCGTAGCCGTCGCGGCGGTCGCTCTCGGCGTCGAACTCGATAGTCACCGACGCGCCGGCGAGCCGGTCGGTGGCGTACGCGCTGGCGCGCTCGCCCCACGACCGCAGGCAGGACCGGCCCGCCTCGGTGTCGGGGACGCCCTCGAACTCGCCGGGCGAGACGTCCGTGTGGACTTCCGGCGTGTCCACGCCGAGCAGGCGGACGCGCTCCTCGGTGCCGTCCGCGAACCGCACGTCCACGGTGTCGCCGTCCACCACGTGGACGACCGTCGCGGAGCGGCTGTCCGCGCCCGCGTCGTCGCCCGCGAGCGGGCCGATGCAGCCGGCGCTGGCGGCGAGCGCGACGACGAGAACGAGGACGAGGCGTCGAGTCACAGGTGGCGTTCGCGGGCGAGCGTGTTAATCGGTGCGCTCGCCGAGGAGGCGCGCCGGTTCAGAAGCGGCGGCCGGCGAGCAGCGCGGCACCGAGCGCGGCGACGACTGCGGCGGGGATGCCGAAGCCGGGGATGGTGGTCCCGGTCGTCTGCGTCGTCTCGGGTGCGGTCGTCGTTTCAGTAGCGGTCGGCTCCTGCGTGGTGGCGGTGGCGGTCGCAGTCGTCGTGGTATTCGCGTCGGCGTACGCCTCGGGGTGGAACGCCTGCGCCATCTGCGTCATCGGCTCGACGACGCGGGGCGCGGGCTGGCTGATGTGGTTGGTGTCCACGACGACGATGTTGCCCTCCTCGAAGGCGGTCGTGTTCCGGAGCACGGAGTCCTCGGCGACATACGTCCGGCTGTCGTTGCCGAGGTTCTCAGGCGACGCGCTCACGACGAGGAACTCGGGGTCCTGCTCGACGACGAACTCCGCGGAGAGCTGGGGGTAGGCCTGACTGGTGTTGACGTCCGCGGCGATGTTGTGGCCGCCCGCCCGCGAGAGAATCTGCCCGATGAACGTGTTCGGGCCGGCGGTGTAGCGGTCGCCCATGTCGTAGAAGACGCTGGGTTTCTCCGCGCCGTCGACGGCGGCTTCGACGGTCTCGACGCGGTCGCGCATCGCCGAGACGGTGGACTCGGCGGCGTCGCACTCGCCGGTGAGCTGGCCGATGGTCTCGGTCTTCCGGTAGATGTCCTCGATGGAGGCCGCCATCTCGAAGCGGTAGACGGTGACGCCGGCGTCCCGGAGCTGGGCGACCGACTCGTTGTTGATGGTGTTGGGCGCGAGCACGAGGTCGGGGTCGAGGCTGATGACGCGCTCAACGTCCACCGACGACGGGAACCCGGAGGTCACGACCTCGCGGGACTCAGCGCCGTCGAGGAAGCCGGCGAACTGGGAGACGCCGACAACCTTCCCGCTGGCGTCGAGCTCCCACATGGTCTGGGCGGCGCTGGGGTTGAGCGTGACGACGCGCTGGGGCTCCTCGGAGACGGTGACGTTGTGCCCGCTGGCGTCCGTCTGCGTCACCGGGAACGAGCAGTCGAGAGTCTGCGCGTCGAGATTCGAGGTTTCCTCGGCGGGCGCGGCGGCGACACCGGCGGCCGGCGCCACCGCGGACAACAGCAGTAGAACTACACCAACTATGGTTGCGGCCTGTCGCATGTGGGAAGGACAGAGCCAACGCAATAAATATTTGCCTAAAGAAACTACGGTTGTCAAGATGCGCGTCTACACACGGGCGAGCGCGTGGACGACCGGCACGTTCCTCGCGCTCGTCGCCGTCATGCTCACCAGCGCCACCATCGGCCCGGTGTCGATTCCCACCGACCGGGTCGCGCTCGCCGCGCTGGACGCGCTCGCGGTCCCCACCGCGGCCACCTTCTCCGTCTCGTCCGTCGCCGTCCCCGCTGTCGGCGACATCCCGTGGCTCGCCGTCGACCTCGCGTACACGTCGCCGCTGGACTTCGCGGTCCCCGCCCAACAGCAGCTCATCGTCGGCGAGATTCGGCTCCCCCGCATCGTGCTCGGCGCCGTCGTCGGCGCCGCGCTCGCGGTCGCCGGCACCGTCATGCAGGGGTTCTTCCGGAATCCGATGGCCGACCCCTCCATCATCGGCGTCTCCTCCGGCGCCGCCGTCGGTGCCGTCACCGCCATCGCGTTCCCGCTGTTGCTCCCGTTCGGGATTCAGGTGTCGGCGTTCGCGGGCGCGCTCGTCGCCGCCTTCGGGGTCTACCTGCTCGCCACCGAGGGCGGCCGCACGCCCGTCGCCACCCTCCTGCTGGCGGGCGTCGCCGTCCAGACGTTTCTCGGCGCGGTCACCTCCTACGTCATCGTCCACTCCGGGGACAGCATCCGCGAGGCGATGTACTGGCTGATGGGCCACCTCCACCTCGCCAACTGGGGGGACGTGGAACTCACGCTCCCCGTCGTCGCCGTCGGCAGCGCCGTCCTGCTGGCGTACGCCCGCGACCTGAACGTCCTGCTCGCCGGCGAGGAAGACGCCCACACGCTCGGCGTCGAGGTCGAGCGCACGAAGCGCGTGCTGCTCGTCGTCTCCAGCGTCGTCACCGCCGCCGCCGTCTCCGTCGCGGGCGTCATCGGGTTCGTCGGCCTCGTGGTCCCGCACGTGATGCGCCTGCTCGTCGGTCCCGACCACCGCGTCCTCCTCCCCACGTCGGCGTTCGCGGGCGGCGCGTTCCTCGTCGCCGCGGACACCCTCGCTCGCGCCGGCCCCGCCGAACTCCCCGTGGGCATCGTGACGGCGTTCGTCGGCGCGCCGTTCTTCCTGTATCTGCTCCGGAACCGCGAGGTGCGTTCGCTGTGACCCTCGACGTGCGCGACGTGGACGTGGAACTCGGCGGCACCCGGATTCTGGACGCCGTCAGCGCCGACGTGGGCGACGGCACCCTCGTCGGCGTCGTCGGGCCGAACGGCGCGGGGAAGTCCACGCTCCTGCGCGCGATGAACGGCGTCGTCGAACCCGAGGCCGGGAGCGTGCTCGTCGACGACGAGGCCGTCCACGAACTCCCGTCGAAGGCCGCCAGCCGCCGCATCGCCAGCGTCCCCCAAGACACCAGCCTCGGCTTCGAGTTCACCGTCCGCGAGACCGTCGAAATGGGCCGCCACGCCCACGTTCCGCGGTTCGGCACCGACCCCGACCCCGACGCGGTCGAGCGCGCGATGGAGCGCGCGGAGGTCGCGCAGTTCGCAGACCGCGACGTGACCTCCTTATCGGGCGGGGAGAAGCAGCGCGTCCTGTTGGCGCGCGCGCTCGCCCAGCAGGCCCCGGTCCTCCTGCTGGACGAGCCGACCGCGAGCCTCGACGTGAACCACCAAGTCCGCACGCTCGAACTGGTTCGGGGGCTCGCCGACGACGCCGACCGCGCCGTGGTCGCCGCCATCCACGACCTCGACCTCGCCGCCCGGTACTGCGACGAACTCGTGCTCGTCGCGGACGGCCGCGTCCTCGACTCCGGCCGGCCCGCCGACGTGCTCACGCCCGAGCAGGTCCGAGAAGCGTTCGACGCCCGCGTCGCGGTCGGCACCGACCCCGCGACCGGCGACCCGACGGTCACGCCGCTCCCGGACGCCGACGGCGGCCTCGACGAGCGCGTCCACGTGCTCGGCGGAGGGGACGCCGCGACACCGCTCCTCCGCGAACTCGCGGCCGCCGGCGCGACCGTCACCGTCGGCCCGGTCGGCGAGGGGTCGCTGGACCACGAGACGGCGACCCGCTTCGGGTTCGACGTAATCACCGTCCCGCCCTTCTCGACGCCCGACGCCGCCGCGCTCGCTCGCGCCCGGGAGCTCGTCGCCGACGCCGCCGCGGTCGCCGTGCCAGCGGCCGCCGCGTCGTGGGGAGCGAACGACGACCTCCGCGCCGCCGCGGGTGCTGCCGTCGTCGTCGGTGACGGCCCGCAGACCACGGTGGGTGCGCGCGTCGAACTCGACGGCCTCGCGGACGCGCTCGCCGCGCTGGACGCCGAGCGCGAGCCGTTCGCCGTCGCGGACGGCGGCGACGCGCCCGACGACCACTGAGGTGGCCGGGCCGCCTTTGTGTGTTCGCGCCACACGTTTACGTATGAGACGCGTGGTCGCCGCGCTCGCCGTCGCCCTCCTCGCGGCGCAGGCCGTCGGCGCTGCTACCGTCCACGAGCCAGCCGGCGCACAGCCGTCGGTCCACGCCGCAGTCGAGGGCGAGTCCGTCGCCGCGAGCGCGCAGTCCTCGCCGATTCGGAAGCACATCGAACTCCACCGGACGCCCGACGACCCCGGTGAAATCGACGTCGTCGCCACCTACGAGATTCCGAGCGCCGTGACCGCGTTGCGTGTGAGGCTCCCGTCGGGCGCGGAACGCGTCGAGTCCGGGTCGTTCACGAAGACACCGGACGGCTACGAGTGGGACGGCACGACCGACCCCGCGAGCATCCGGTTCACGCTGCCGGCGAACCAGAGCGCCAGCGGCTCCCGCGGGCCGTCCGTGCAGGCCAGCGGCGACTACTCGTTCGTCGACGTCGGCGAGTGGGCGCTCGTCACCGTCCCCCAGCTCCGCACGGGATGGAGCTACCGGGGGCCGGAGGGCTCGGTGACGATTACCGAGTCCGTCACCGTCGCCGGCGAGGGCTCGACTGGCGGCGAAATCGCGTACCTCGGCCCCGTCGAGGAGTACACGCGCACGGCGAACGGCCAGCAGTTCACGCTCGCCGTCCCCAAGTACGCGTCGATGGCCGAAACCCCGAGCCGGGTGCTCGGCGCGCTCGCCACCGCGTCGAACCGGCTGCACGTCGGCGCGCGCGACGACGACGTCTGGTTCGTCGCCGCCCCGACCGACGCCGACTGGGGGGTCCGCGGCGTCGAGTACGGCGGCAGCGACGCGTGGGTGCTCGCGGACGCCCGCCTCGACAGGGCGAGCAACGTCTGGTTCCACGAGTACGTCCACACCAGACAGGCGTTCAGCACGACCGAGAGCGGCCGGTGGACGATGGAGGCCGGCGCGGAATACTACGCGGGCCTGCTCTCGCTGCAGACCGGCTACGTCTCCTTCGACGCCTTCCGGGCACACCTCTCGCGGGGGGAGCGCGCGCCGTGGCGCGACGCCATCCTCGCCCAGCCCTCAACGTGGAGCGCCAGCGCGAACTACCTCAAGGGGAGCCTCGTCTGGGGCGACATCGACCGCCGGGTGCGCCTCGCAACGAACAGCACCGCGACGATGGCGGACGTGCTCTACCGGCTGAACCAGCGCTCCGAGCCCGTGACGAACGCGGACGTGCTCGCGGCGGTGCTGGACGTGTCGTCGCCGGCCGTCGAGGAGTACGCGAACCGCTACACGGGCACCCGCGAGGTGCCGTCGGCGTGGACGCGCAGCCAGCACGCCGCCGCGTTCAGCACCGAGCCCGCGCACATGAAATTCGACGTGCGCGAGTACCGCGTCAGCGGGCCGTTCCGCAACGAGACGTTCACAGCGCCGCCGACTCTCTACGTCGGCGAGACGCTGACCGTCGTCGGCTCCGTCACGAACGACGGCGGCCGGGCGGGCGAGTACGTCGCCACCGTCTCCTTCGAGGGCGACGTGCTCGTCACGGCGCGCGGTGAACTCGCCGCCGGCGAAACCGCCGAGGTGGCGCTCGACGAGGAGGTCGGTGCCGCCGGCACGTACAACGTGACCGCCGGCCGGACCACGGTCGCGGTCGACGTGCGCGAGCCCGGCGCGGTCGCCGTGAGCGACCTCTCCGTGGACCAGTCCCGAGTCCAGCCCGGCGAGAGCGTCACCGCCACCGTGACGCTCTCGAACCCCGGCGACACGCCCGCAAGGGGCCCGGTCGCCGTCACTCTCGGCGAAAACGAGGTCGCCACTGTCGACGCGGCGCTCGCCCCGGGCGCGACCGCTACCCGGGAGGTGCGCGTGACGGTCCCGAACGCCGGCCGGTACGCGCTCGCCGCCGGCGACGCCTCCGTGACCGTGACCGCCGGCGGCATCGGGACGGCGACCGGCATCCCCGGCTTCGGCGCCGCGGTCGCGGTGCTCGCGGTGCTCGCCGCCGCCCTGCTCGCGGCCCGTCCCTGACGCCGGCGCCGCTCCTCCCCGCGTTTCGCGCCGACCGCGTGTCCGATACCGTTTAAGGGCGCGACCCGCTAGCCCGGGGTATGGTCGAGAACGTCATCTGGCCCGCGTACTTCGACGCGACGCTGTCGCGCCGCGAGGGCCGCCGCGTCCCCGAATCCCTCTCCGTCGATGAGCCGACGGTCGACGAGGTCGCGACCGCCGTCCAGCAGGTCGGCTACGACGCGGTCGTCGAACGCGACGTCGCGTACCCGCGCCAGCACTGGACGGACTCCGGGCGCGTCCTCGTGAAGGACGCCGACGACGCCGGGAAGTCCGACCTCCTGCAGGCCGTCGCGGCGTACGTGACGGCGCTGCGCGAATAATGGAGCGCGCCGGCGACGTCGTCCGCACCGCGCAGAACGTCGCGGTCGTGCGCTGCGAGGGCGACGCCCACCCCGACATCGGGGCGGTCGTCGTCGACCAGAACCTCGACGAGGTCGGGCGCGTCGTCGACGTCTTCGGGCCGGTCGAGCGCCCCTACCTCTCGGTCACGCCCGACGCGGGCGTCCACCTCCCGGCGCTGGTCGGCCAGACGCTGTACGTCCGGTAGCAGGCGAGTCGCAAAGCCAAAGCCCCGGCGGGCCGACGCCTCGGGCATGAAGGATTCGCTGCGCGGCGTCCCCGTCATCGTGGGCGTCGTCGCGCTGTTTCTCGTCGTGCAGGTCGGTGCGCTCGCGCTCCTCGACCCGTTCCAGAGCGCCGGCCTCCAGTCCACCGAGAACCCACAGAACCCGCTGAACAGCGTCTTTTACGTGGCGTTCCTGCTGGTCGCCACCGCGGGCATCCTGCTGGTCATCAAATACGACCAGCAGTGGATTCTGCGCGCGTTCATTCTGTTCACCAGCGGCTTCATCGCCACGTACGTGTTCGGCGTCGTCCTCCCGACAGTGGAGGTCGCCGGCGTGAACGCCGCGGCGTACGTGCCCGCGGCGGCGCTGGTGGTCGCGCTGTACGTCTACCCGGAGTGGTGGGTCATCGACAGCGCGGGCGCCATCCTCGGGATGGGCGCGGCGGCGCTGTTCGGCATCAGCTTCGGGGTTCTGCCGGCGCTCGTGTTGCTGACGGCGCTGGCTGTCTACGACGCCATCAGCGTCTACGGCACCGAGCACATGCTCACGCTCGCGGAGGGCGTGATGGAGCTCCGGCTCCCCATCGTGTTGGTGGTGCCGGCGACGCGCGGCTACTCGTTCCTCGAAGAGAGCGCCGGAAGCGACGCCGACGACGAACCCGAATCAGAGAGCGAAGCAGAACCCGAACCGGAAGCCGTCGAGGACCGCGACTCGGAGGAGCGACAGCTCGACGGCGTGGACGAGGAGGAGCGCGGCGCGTACTTCATCGGCCTCGGGGACGCCGTGATGCCGACGATTATGGTCGCCAGCGCCGCCTTCTTCCTCGACACGCCGACGGTCTTCGGCGTCGAGCTGGCGGCGCTGACCGCGATGGTCGGGACGCTGGCGGGGCTGCTCGTGTTGATGCGGATGGTGTTCGCGGGTCGCGCGCACGCCGGCCTCCCGCTGTTGAACGGCGGCGCCATCGCGGGCTACCTCGTGGGCGCGCTCGCGGCCGGCATCCCGCTCGTGGAGGCGCTCGGGCTCGCGCCGTACGTCTAGCTACTTGGGGCGAACAGGTGGCGAAACCGGGTCGCGGAGCGGGCCGCCACGCTCCCGCCGAACCGCTCCGCGCGACGCGTCAGGTCACGGGAGGGCGTGGCCCCGGCTTCGCCCTTGAATTCTCGCGTTACTCGCCGGTGAGCGCGTCGCTGGCGGCGGCGAATTCGATTTCCGTGCCGCGGTCTCGCTCGCGGGCGCGCTCGTAGAGCATGTGCGCGGCGGCGGCGGTCTCGATGCCCGTGCCGCCGCTGTCGAAGACGGTCACGTCGTTGTCGGACTCGCGGCCGGGTGCGTTCCCGGCGATTACGTCGCCGAGTTCCGCGTGGACGTGGTCTTCGGTGACGACGCCTTCGTCGAGCGCGTGGAGGAACGAGCCGGCGTCCTGCGTGGCGCGGTCGCGGAGGTCCGGCACGTAGACGGCGCGTTCGACGGTTTTGGCGTCCAGTTCGTGCTTCTCGGGGTGGTACTGGCCCATCGCAGTGACGTGCGCGCCGTCGGCGAGGTCGGCGCTGTCGAAGACCGGCTCGCTGGCGCTCGTCGCCGTGACGACCACGTCCGCGCCCTCGACGGCCGCACTGCTGGAGGCGACGGCGTCCACGTCGGCGTCGAGCCAGCCGTCCGCGTCGGCGGCGAACGACTCGCGGTTCGCTTCCGTGGGGGAGTAGACGCGCACCTCGTCGAAGTCGCGGACGGTCGCGGTGGCGCGGAGCTGGCCGCGGGCCTGCGCGCCGCTCCCGACGACGGCGAGCGTGCTGGCGTCCTCGCGGGCGAGCGCGTCCACGCCGACCGCGCCCGCCGCGCCGGTCTTGAAGGGGTTCATGCGCGCGCCGTCGACGATGGCGAGCGGTTCGCCGGTGTCGGCGTCGAACAGCGGCGTGACGAACCACGCGTCGGCGTCCGCGAACCCCGCGCTGTACATGTACCCGCCCATCGCGCCGGTCTCGGGGAGCACGGCGGCGTACGCGGTGAACATCCCGGGCGGGGACTCATTGAGCAGTTTCGTGCGCGGTTCGGCGGGCGCGCCCTCGCCGCGCTGACGGTACGCGTCGCGGACGACCTCGACGTAGTCGGCGGGTTCGGCGAGTCCGGCCACGTCGTCGTCGGAGAGGAACAGGGTCTCAGTCACGCGCCCAATTTGGCGCGACGCCCGGAAAAGGCCCCGGGAGTCAGTCCGCGGACTCGTAGCCGGCGCGGTCGGTCGCGGACGCGGGGTCGTTGACGAACAGCCCGTGGGCGGTCAGCGCGGTCGCCGCGACGCCGCCGACCGTGAGCGCGAGCGTCGGGTCGACGCCCGCGACCGAGAGGGCGCCCGCGAGCCCGACCAGCGAGAGCGGGACCGCCGCGAGCAGGGCGTCGTAGTAGCCCGCCATAGCTGTGCGGTTGGTCACCCCGCAGCCACATAATAGTTTGGCAGACGTTCACCGAATAATCTGCATAACTTACGGCGAGGGACTGCCGGAGGCCACACGCATTTAACGGTGAGCGGCAATGCTGGTGCTGTACACTGTGAACCGCAACGACCGCTCTATCGTCGGACTCGTGGCGCTCGCGCACGCCATGGTCCACACGTACGAACTCTCCATCCCGATTCTGATTCCGCTGTGGCTGAACACGTTCCCGGTGGGACAGGGCACGGTCGGCCTCGTCGTCGCCGCGGGGTACGCGCTGTTCGGCCTCGGCGCGCTCCCCGGCGGCATCCTCTCGGACACCGTCGGCTCCCGGAAGCTCATCGCCGGCTGCCTGTTCGGCATGGCGGCGTCGTTCGGCCTGCTGTCCGTCGCCCCCTCCATCGCCGTCGTCGCGCTCGCACTCGTCTGCTGGGGGGTCGCCGCCAGCGTCTACCACCCCTCCGGGCTGTCGCTCATCTCCACGGGCGTCGAGGACCGCGGGAACGCGTTCGCGTATCACGGCATCGCGGGCAACATCGGCACCGCCGCCGGCCCGCTGGCGGTGACCCTGCTGTTGCTCGTCGCCGACTGGCGGACCGTCACCGCGGTGCTCGCGGTGCCCGCCGTCGTCGCCGGCCTCGTCGCCCTCCGGGTGCGCTTCGACGAGCGCGCCGCCGTCACCGCCACCGACGGCGGCGACTCGAAGGCCAGCGTCGGCATCTCCTCGGTGAGCGAGTTCCTCGCGGAGTCGAAAGTGCTGCTCGCCGGGCCGTTCCTCGCCGTCTTCGCCATCGTGATGCTGAGCGGCCTCTACTACCGGGGCGTCCTCACTTTCCTCCCGGACCTGCTGTCGGGGCTCCCGGCGTTCGCGCCCGTGGAGTTCGCTGGCCGCGAACTCGAACCGTACCGCTACGCGTACTCCGGGCTGCTGATGGTCGGCGTCGCCGGCCAGTACGCCGGCGGGAAGCTCACCGAGCGCATCCCCACCGAGCGCGGCATCGGCTTCACGTTCGCCGCGCTCGCGGTGCTCGCGGTCGTCTTCCTCCCGGCCGCCGACGCCGGGCTCGCGCCCCTACTGGTGGTCGGCGCGCTGCTCGGGTTCACGCTGTTCGTCATCCAACCCATGTATCAGGCGACCGTCGCCCAGTACACGCCCGCCGGGACGCGCGGGCTCTCCTACGGTTACACCTACCTCGGCGTGTTCGGCGTCGGCTCCGCCGGCTCCGCGATGGCGGGCGCAATCCTCCAATACTCGAACGCGACCGCGCTGTTCGGCGTGCTCGCGGCGCTGGCGTTCGGCGGCGCGGCAATCGCGGCCGTACTCTCCGCCCGATAGCCCGCCTACCCGCGGTAGTCGACGACCACGAGCGTGAGGAATCGCGCGAGGACGAGCGCTATCGTCCCGAACACGAGCGCGACGACGAAGAACTGCGGGTCGGCGTTCCCCGGGAAGAACGGCGTCCCGCGGAGCAGCTGCGCGAGGACGTCCGCGCCCAGCCACGACACCGCGCCGTACAGCACGGCGGTCCGCGAGGACTCCCGGACGCTCGCGTCGTACCCTCCGGCGAACGGCGCGACGACCACCCAGCCGACGACGAACGGGACGAGCACGCCGGCGTACCGCTGGGGCGTCAGCGTGCCGTGCGAGAGCGTGCCCACGAGCACGAACGCGAAGATGGCGAGCAGGTCACCCGGCAGGAATCGGACGACTGCGCGCGGGTCGGCGTCGTAGAGGTCCATACGCGGGGGTTCGACGCGAGGGACTATGTCGGTCCCGGTTCGATGCCGACGACCGTGTACGTGAACCCGCGGTCCAGTACGCGGGCGTCCAGTCCCGCGTGCGCCAGCCGGGCGGCGCAGTCGTCGGGCGCGTCGAACGCCGAAGCGAAGCCGACGGCGTGCTCGGCGGCGACCAGCAGGCGGCCGCGGAGCGTCTCCGGGTCGAAGTCGCGGACGACGAGCACGCCACCCGGACGGAGCACGCGCCGCGCTTCGGCGAGCGCGCCGTCCCGGTCGGGGAAGTGGTGGAGCGCGTCCACGACGACCACCGCGTCCACGCTGTCGTCGCGGAACGGGAGGCGGGCGGCGTCCCCGCGAACCGCCGGGAGCCCGTTCGCTCGGGCTTCCGCGAGCATCCCCGCGCTCGCGTCGACGACCGTCACGTCCCGGCCCGCGACCTCGCGGGTGTCCCGAGCGAGCGCGCTCGCTGCGCGCCCCGTTCCGCCGCCGACGTCGAGCACGCGTTCGACCGGGCGCTCGGCGGCCGCCAGTCCCGCCGCGAGGTCGCCGCGGTCCGCGGCCGGCATCACGAGGTCGTACACCGGCGCCCCCCACTCGAAGAACCGAGCGTCGTGCACGCCCTTCTTTCGCGCCGGAGACACGCAACTCTTTGCCCTCCCCGTCCAACGGGAGCGCGTGCAGTACGCGGTGCTCGGCGGCCCCGACGACGGTCCGACGCTCCGGCTCGACTGGCGGGCGTTCAGCTACGCCGGGAAGTTCGTGATGTCCAACACCGGGAAAGCGATAGCCTTCGAGGGCGCGCCGCTGGCCGACCGCCCGGAGTGGCCGCCGGCCGCCCGCGAGGCCGACGACCCGCTCGCGGACGTGGTGGGCGCCGTCTCGTTCAACGACGACCGCACCGACGCGCGGACGGCGTGGCTGCGGTACGTCACGGTGCGCGACGAGCGCCGCGGCGACGGCGTCGGCGCGCGCCTCTGCGCGTTCGCCGCCGACCACCTGCTCGGCGACCACGACCGCGTGAAGATTGCCGTGAACAACCCCTTCGCGTACGAGGCGCTCCACAAGGCCGGCTTCGGGTTCACGGGCGAGGAGACCGGCATCGCCGAGTTGGTGTTAGAGCGCCCCCGCCCGGACCGCGCGGCTCGCTATCAGGACGGCTTCGACCGCTACCGCGAGCGCGACCTCTCCGAGGAAGAAGCGGCGTTCCTCGACCGCAAGCGCGGGCAGTCGCCGCCGGCCCGCATCGACTGGTAGCTCGTCGGGAGCGCTCTCGTCGGCGTTGCTCAACGGTTAAATCCGGGGCCCGCGTAGGAGCGCGTAATGGGTAACGCGGACCTCCGCCAGCTCGCGGTCATCGAGGAGGTTCCCTTCGACGAACTGGAGGGGGACGTGGTGGCCGTGGACGCGCACAACTGGCTGTACAAGTACCTCACGACGACCGTCCAGTGGACCAGCGACGACGTGTACACGACCAGCGACGGCACCGAGGTGGCGAACCTCGTCGGCATCGTGCAGGGGCTCCCGAAGTTCTTCGAGCACGACCTCACCCCGGTGTTCGTCTGGGACGGCGGCGTCACCGAACTCAAGGACGACGAGGTGGAGGCGCGCCGCGAGCAGCGCGAGCGCTACGAGGAGCAGTTGGAGGAGGCTCGCGAGGCCGGCGACGGCGTCGAGGCCGCGCGCCTCGAAGCCCGCACGCAGCGGCTCACGGAGACCATCCACGAGACCTCCCGCGAACTGCTGGCCCTGCTCGGCGTCCCGCAAGTCGAGGCGCCCGCGGAGGGCGAAGCGCAGGCCGCGCACATGGCGCGCGTGGACGACGACGTGGACTTCGCCGGCAGCGACGACTACGACTGCCTCCTGCTCGGGTCGCCAGTGACGCTGCGCCAGCTCACGAGCAAGGGCGACCCCGAGCGCATGGACTTCCAAGCCACGCTCGACGAGCACGACCTGACGTGGGAGCAGCTCGTCGACGTCGGCATCCTCTGCGGCACGGACTTCAACGACGGCGTCACCGGCTTCGGCCCGAAGACCGCGCTGCAGGCCGTCCGCGAGCACGGCGACCTCTGGGGCGTCCTCGACGCCGAAGGCGAGCACGTCGACTACGCCGACCGCATCCGCGAGCTGTTCCTGAACCCGGACGTGACCGACGACTACGACCTCGACCTCGACGCGTCCCCGGACGTCGACGCCGCCCGCGAGTACGTCGTCGGCGAGTGGGGTGTGGACGCCGACGAACTCGAACGCGGATTCGCCCGCATCGAGGACAGCGTCGTCCAGACCGGCCTCGACCAGTGGACGTGACGCGACCCGCGGGCTTTTCTCGCCGGCTCACCACACGGTGGGTATGGACCTGACGTTCGCTGACATCGAAGCCATCATCGAAGACGAGATTCCGGACGCCGACGCGACGGTGTCACGGATGCGCGGTGAGACGGACGACGACCACCTCGCGGCCACTGTCGTCTCCCCCGCCTTCGAGGGGAAGCGCCTCGTCCAGCAACACCAGCTCGTCTACGACGCCCTCGACGAGCACATGACCGAGGAGATTCACGCGCTGGAGCTATCCACGTACACACCCGAGGAGTACGACGAGCACGCCTGAGCGAGTAGGCGAGGAGAAGCGAGTGTCGCTTACTGACCGAGCAGGACGCCGTTCGCTTCGGCGTCGCGGTTGTGCAGCGCTGCCCCGGAGTCGGCGTCGAAGACGTGGACGGTCTCCTCGGGGATGCGCGCGGTGACGGACTCACCGGCGGACAGCGGCGTGGTGGCGTCCACGACCGCGGTGAACGTCTCGTCGGTGTCGTCGGCGTCGAACTGGAGGTAGACGTTGTTCTCGTTGCCGAGCGGCTCGACGACGTCGACGGTCGCGGCGAAGTCGTGGTCGCCGGACGCCTCGGGGACGATTTCGATGTCTTCCGGGCGGACGCCGAGGGTCACGTCGGTCGCGCCGCCAAGGTCCGACAGCGTCGCCTCCGAGAGCGGGTAGTCGAACTGGTCGGTGGCGAGCGCGCCGTCGGCGACGGTGGCGTCGAAGAAGTTCATCGATGGGTCGCCGATGAAGCCCGCGACGAACTCGTTGGCGGGCTCGTGGTAGGCCTCCAGCGGCGTCGCCACCTGCTGGAGGCGGCCGTCGTTGAGGATGGCGATGCGGTCGCCCATCGTCATCGCCTCCGTCTGGTCGTGGGTGACGTAGACGGTGGTGACGCCGAGTTCCTCTTGGATGCGCTGGAGCTCCGTGCGCATCGACGACCGGAGCTTCGCGTCGAGGTTCGAGAGCGGCTCGTCCATCAGGAACACTTCGGGGTCGCGGACGATGGCGCGGCCGAGCGCGACGCGCTGCTGCTGGCCACCCGAGAGCTCGCTGGGCTTGCGGTCCAGCAGCTCGGGGATGTCCATCGTGTCCGCGGCGTCCTCGACGCGCTGGCCGATTTCGCTGTCGCCCATGCTCGTGGACTCCTCAAGCCCGAAGCTCATGTTCTGCCGGACGGTCATGTGGGGGTACAGCGCGTACGACTGGAACACCATCGCGATGTTCCGGTCGGCGGGCGCGCGGTCGTTGATGACCGTGCCGTCGAGCCGGATTTCGCCCTCGCTGATCGTCTCCAAGCCCGCAATCATGCGCAGGGTCGTGGACTTCCCACACCCCGATGGGCCGACGAGGACGAGGAACTCCCCGTCCTCGATGTCGATGCTCGCGTCGTCGACCGCGACGATGCGGTCGCCGTCGTCGTCGAAATACTTCGTTACGCCGTCGAGTACGAGTTCAGCCATTGATAATCCTCCGTGAGGTCATGTTGCGACACCCTTGGCGAACTGGTCGCCGAAGATGACGTAAACGATTATGGTCGGTAGCGCCGCCATGAACGCCCCCGCCATCTTCACCGCGAACCCGACGTCGGTCAGGCTCGACCCGAGGTTCGTCAGGCCGACGGTGACGGGCGCCCCTTCGCCGGGGCCCATGATGACGAGCGCGAACAGCAGGTCGTTCCACACCTGCGTGAACTGGTAGATGAGCGTGACCGCGAACATCGGCACCGACAGCGGCAGGATGATGCGCCGGTAGATGGTGTAGGCGGTCGCGCCGTCGAGCCGTGCGGCCTCCACCATCTCCGTGGAGATGTCCCGGTAGTACGTGCGGAACAGCAGCGTACAGATGGGCACGCCGTAGGCGGCGTGGGAGATGATGAGCGCCAGCAGGTCGCCGTGGTAGGGGGCCAGCACCGGCAGCTGCCACAGCGGCCACAGGATTTCGTCCAGCGGCATGTACACCGACCAGAACTTCGACAGCGGGATGAGCACTGCCTGATACGGGATGAAGATGCCCGCGAGGAACAGCGCGAAGACGCCGACTTGGCCCCGCCAGTCGAGCGTGGTCAGCCCGTAGGCGGCCATGCTCCCGAGCAGTGCGGAGAGCACGGTCGCCGGCACGGCCAGCAGGACGCTGTTGACGAGGCCGTCCTTGAGCGCGTCGAACGCGGTCGCCCACTCGTCGAGGGTGAACCCCGACGGGCCGGGCGGCAGGAACGGCGCGGACGCCAGCGCGTCCGTCTTCAGCGACGTCACCAGCCCGATTTCCAGCGGCGCGAGGTAGAACGCCACGAGCGCGACGAGCACGGCGTAGAGGCCGACGCGTCGGATGTCGCGGCTCATAGTTCACCCCGCCGGTACTGGTAGGTCAGATACGGTGCGATGACCGCGAGTGCGAGCAGGAACAACATGATGGCGATAGCCGCTGCGTACGACCGCTGGCCCGCGGAGAACGCCTGCCGGACCATCAGCGTGGCGAGGATGTCCGTCCCCTTCGGCGGGTAGTAGCCGCCGGTCAGCGAGTAGAGGAAGTCGAAGGCCTTCAGCGCGAACACCACCAGCACGACGGAGGCGCTGATGGTCGCGCCCTTCAACTGCGGGACGATGACCCGCCAGTACATCTTCAGCGTGCTCGCGCCGTCCACGCGCGCGGCCTCGTAGTGCTCGTCAGGGATGGCCCGCAGGCCCGCGAGGTAGACGACCATCGCGTAGCCGGAGAACTGCCAGATGAGCGCGAACACGACCGCGCCGAGCGCGAGCTGGGGGTTCGACAGCCAGTCGAAGGTGCCGAGCCCGAGCCCGCGCGTCACGATGTTCACCATCCCGTTGTCGACGTTGTACATCCACAGCCAGAACTGGGCCGTGACGACGAACGAGAGGCTGAACGGCAGCAGGTACACCGTCCGGAACGTGTTCTCGTAGCGGACCTTCCGGTCGACGAGAATCGCGACCAGCAGGCCGACGGCCAGACACGCGAGCGTGAACGCGACCAGCAACACGAACGTGTTCTGGGTCGCCTGAATGAACGTCGGGTCGCCGAACGCGCGGGCGTACTGTTCGAGGTCGAGGTGGTTGTAGTTCGGTTCGTTGAAGCTCTGGACGTTGACCAGCGACAGCGCGAAGTTCCAGCCGATGGCGCCGTAGACGAAAAAGCCCATCAGGAGGAACGGCGGCAGCCAGAACGGCAGCGAGCCGAGGAAGTCCCGGCTCACCGGCAGCGAGAAGCCGCTGTCGTCGGCGTCGCTGGCCTCGGCGGCCGCGGCGGTGCCGCCGTCGGCGCGGAGGGCGTCGCCGGTGCTGGCGGTAGTGTCGGTGTCCCCACCGCCGAGTGACCGTAGTGCTTTGCGGATTCGTTCGAGCATTCGAATAATGGAAGTTGGGGCCGCTTAGAACGCGTCCATGTACGCCTGAGCCGTCTTCTCGGCGGCGCTCTGGGAAGGACTGCTGAAGTTACTCTGCGTGGCCTGCTTGAGGTTGTTGAGGACCTCCGGCGACGTGGCGAGGCCGTGCGCGATGGAGTACGGCTGCGCCTCGGAGTTGCTGAACTCCTCCATCTGGCTCGTCTGGAACGGGCCGAACTCGTCGGTGGAGACGTCGGCGCGCGGCGGAATCGAGCCCTTGTTCGTGTTGAACCGGATCTGGCCCTCCTTGGACCCGCAGTAGGTCAGCCACTGCTTGGTGCCCTCGGGGTTGGGGGCGTCGGTGGGGAACACCCAGCTGTCCATGTTGAGCGAGTAGAGGCCGTCGGTGCCGGGGAACGGCACGTGGCCCCAGTCGCTCTCGAACTCGAAGTCGTCCTGCGAGATGTACATCTGGGCGGCCCAGTCGCCGTTGTCGAAGAAGGCGGCTTCGCCGTCGATGATGTACTGGTTGGCCTCTTGGAAGCCGATGGTGCCGGCGTCGGAGTTGAAATACTCGCTGAGTTCGGCGACCGTCTCGAGCGAGGACTGGACCTTCTCCATGTCGCCCTCGCCGTTGGTGAACGCCTCGTAGGCGTCGTGGCCGTGCTCGCCGAGGAAGACACAAGCCCACAGTTCGAGGGTGGTCCACGGGTTCGACATCGCGTGCGCGAAGCCGATGGCGTCGGTCTCCTCCTCGACCGTCGCGGCGGCCTCGACGAGGTCCATCGGCGTCTCCAGCGTGGACGGGTCGATGCCGGCGTCCTCGAGGACGTTGGCGTTGAAGAACAGGTTGTTGATGCGGTGGATGTTCGTCGGGACGCAGACGTACGAGCCGCCGACCTGCGCGGCCTCGCGGGGGCCGTCGAGGTACGCCTCCTTCATGTTGTTCTGTGACCAGACGTCCTCCTCGATGTCGCCGAGCAGGTCCTCGTTGGTGAACTGCACGAGGTTCTGGCCGGGCCACTCCGCCCACGAGCTGGGCGGGTTGCTGTTGCCGAGGCGGGTGTTGATGCGGGCGTTGAGGGTCGTGTTGCCGCTGCCGCCGATGGCGTTGGCGTTGATGTCGACGTCCGGGTTGGCCTCCTCGAAGCCGGAGAGGAGCGCGTCGAAGGCGGCCTGCCCGTCGCCGCCGCTCCAGCCGTGGAGCAGTTCGACCTCTTCGCTGCCGCCGCCTCCGCCACCGCCGAGACAGCCGGCCATCGTGAGCGCGGCACCGGCCGCGCCAGCACCTTGCAAGTAGCGTCGTCGCGTAAGGTTGGTATCGGAGCTCATGGTAACCGTGTGTGAAACCTACACGATAATTTGTAGGCCTCCACTTAATTGTTGCTAATATTTAATCCAGAACCGAGTAAGGTCTGTCAACAATACTGATACGTCCCGGGTAGGACTCCTTTACTCCGCGTTCGTCGGCGTTTCGCGTATGTAACGAACGTTATTTCGGGTCGGTCGAGCTCGGAGAAATCCGCAATGGTCCCGCGAACGTCACCACGCGCGCCGGCGTGGGTCTCGCACTCGGGACCGATTCGGTGGGTTTTACGCGCCGGCGCGTCGTCCCCCCGCGTATGGGTGACGACTACCGAACCGAACGCGACAGTCTCGGCGAAATCGAGGTCCCCGCGGACGCCTACTGGGGCGCACAGACCCAGCGCGCGGTCCAGAACTTCCCCATCTCGGACGCGACGTTCGGGCGGCGATTCGTGCGCGCGCTCGGCGTCGTGAAGAAGGCCGCCGCGCAGGCGAACAACGACCTCGGCCTCGTCGACGACGAGAAGGCCGACGCCATCGTCGAGGCCGCCGACGAGGTCATCGCCGGCGACCACGACGACCAGTTCCCCGTGGACGTCTTCCAGACCGGCAGCGGCACGTCCTCGAACATGAACGCCAACGAGGTCATCGCCAACCGCGCCGCCGAAATCCTCGGCGAGGACGTCGGCGAGCGCGTCGTCCACCCCAACGACCACGTCAACTACGGCCAGTCCAGCAACGACGTCATCCCGACCGCGATGCACGTCGCCGCGCTGGAGGCCGTCGAGAAGGACGTCGAGCCCGCGCTCGAAACGCTGCGCGACGCCCTCGACGAGAAGGCCGAGGAGTTCGACGGCGTCGTCAAGACCGGCCGCACGCACCTCCAAGACGCCACGCCGGTCCGGCTCGGGCAGGAGTTCGGCGGCTACCGCACGCAGGTCGAGAAGGGCGTCCAACGCGTGCGCGACGTGAAAGCCCACCTCTCGGAGCTCGCGCTCGGCGGCACCGCCGTCGGCACCGGGCTCAACACCCACCCCGAGTTCCCCGAGAAGGCCGCCGCGTACATCTCCGAGGAGACCGGCGTCTCCTTCCGCGAGGCCGACGACCACTTCGAGGCGCAGGCCGCCCACGACGCGATGAACGAGGCCCACGGCGCGCTCCGCACGGTCGCGGGCTCGCTGAACAAAATCGCCAACGACCTCCGCCTGCTCGCGTCCGGGCCGCGCAACGGCCTCGGCGAAATCGAGCAGCCCGAGAACCAGCCCGGCTCCTCCATCATGCCCGGGAAGATCAACCCCGTCGTGGCCGAAGCCGTCAATCAGGTCCACAAGCAGGTCGTCGGCAACGACGCCGCCGTGAACGCGGGCGCCGCCGAGGGGCAAATCGACCTGAACCTCTACAAGCCCGTCATCGCGCACAACTTCCTCGAATCCGCGAACGTCATCTCGAACGCCAGCGTCGCGTTCGCCGAGAAGTTCGTGGCGAAGCTGGAAGCCAACGAGGCCTACTGCGAGGAGCAGGTCGAGCGCTCGATGGCGCTGGCGACCGCGCTCAACCCCGCCATCGGCTACGACAAGGCCAGCGAGGTCGCCAAGGCCGCGCTCAAGGAGGGCAAGTCCGTCAAGGAGGTCGTCGTCGAGAAGGGTTACCTCTCCGAGAGCGACGCCGAGGAGGTCCTCGACCCCGAGAAGATGACCCACCGCGGCATCCTCTCCGGCGACGACTGACGCGGCGCCCGCGGCGACGCCCCGCCTACCTTCTTGTACCCGCGTTTCGATGACCGACGCATGGAACGACTCGACTCCCGCGTGCGCTTCATCTGGTTCTTCCGGGCGGCCGTCGGCTCCGTGTTCGCCGGCGGCCTCGGCGGCGTCGCGGCGGCGTTCGTCGACCGCATCCCTGTCTCGCCGTTCGTCGCGGGCGGCCTCGTGTTCGCCGTCGTCCTCGCGCTATCCGCCGTCCACGTCGTCCTCCGGTACCGGGCGTGGCGCTTCGAGGTGCGCGAGGACACCCTCTACATCGAGCGCGGCGTGCTCGTGAACGTCCGCACCGTCGTCCCGTACGTGCGCGTCCAGCACGTCGACGCGCGCCGGGGCCCCATCGAGCGCGCGCTCGGCCTGAGCAGCGTCGTCGTCTACACCGCGGGCTCGCGGGGCGCGGACGTCTCGATTCCCGGGCTGGTCGCCGGGCGCGCCGACGACGTCCAAGAGACGCTGCGCCGCCTCGCAATTGAGAGCGAACCCGAGACCGGCGACGCCGGGGATGCGGTGTGAAACTCCACCCGCTGTCGATTCCCGTCCGCGTGGTGTCGCGGGCCGTCGGCGTCGCGTGGGCGTTCATCTTCGCGGGGTTCGCGTTCGCGGGCGGCGACCCGGTGTTGCTCAGCGGCGTCGTCGTGCTCGTGGTGCTCGCGCTCGCGGTCCTCGGCGGCTACGAGGTGGCGTACCACCGGCGCTTCGAGTACGAACTCACCGAGGACAGTCTCGACATCTCCTCCGGCGTGTTCTCGCGCCGGGAGCGCGAGATTCCGCTGCGGCGCGTGCAGAATGTGGACGTGACGCGGTCGTTCGTCGCGCGCCTGCTCGGCCTCGCGGAGGTCGACGTTGAGACGGCGGGCGGCGGCGGCACCGAGGCGAACCTGCGCTTCGTCGGCGGCGAGGAGGCCGACCGCCTGCAGGAGGTGATTCGGGAGAAGCGCGCCGCGCTCCAGCGCGAGGACAGCGGGGCGGCCGAAACCGATGCCGACGCCGAAACCGAGGCCCCGGCGGTCGAGGGCGAGACGCTGTTCGAGCTGTCGGACCGCGACCTCCTGCTGTACGGCGCGCTGTCGTTCGACCCGCGGCTGGCGTCGGGCGTGGTCGCGCTGGCGACGTTCCTCGCGCCCACGTTCGGTGACCGCATCTCCCTGTCCGGACTCGGCGTCGCGGCCGTCGTCGGGCTCGCGGTCGTCGCGGCGCTCGGGCTGTGGGCGGCGTCGGCGGTCGCGCGCATTGTCCAGTTCTACGGCTTCCGGCTGCGCCGCGTCGGCGACGACCTGCGCTACGAGCGCGGCCTGCTCTCGCGGCGCGACGGCACCATCCCGCTGTCGAAGCTCCAGACGGTCGCCGTCGAGGAGAACCTCCTGATGCGACGGTGGGGGTTCGCGTCGCTGGCCGTCGAGACCGCGGGCTACGCGCCCGGCAGCCAGCCCAGCGGCGGCTCTGAGGCCGCCATCCCCATCGCGCCCCGCGAGGACGTGCTGTCGCTGGCGCGCACGCTGGAGCCGTTCCACAACTTCGAGGTCGAGCGGCCGCCCGAGCGCGCCCGCAAGCGCTACGTCCGTCGCTACCTGCTGGCGGGCGTCGCCGTCGTCGCGGGCGGGTTCCTCGTCGACCAGTTCCTCACGAGCGTGCCGTGGTACGCCGCCGCGGTGTTGCTCCTGCTGGCGTGGCCGGCCGCCCGGCTGTCGTACCGCCACCGCGGCTACGACCTCGGCCCCGACCACGTCGTCACGCGGGCCGGGTTCTGGAACCGGAGCACGCGGGTCGTCCCTTACCGCCGCGTCCAGACGGTCATTCGCCGGCAGACAGTCTTCCAGAAGCGCTGGCGGCTCGCGACCGTCGTCTTCGACACCGCGGGCTCGCGGTCGATTTCCGCGGGCGACGCGGCGGCGCTGGACCGCGACGCCGAGGAGGCCGACAGCCTCGCGGCCGAGGTGCGCGACCGCGTGCTCGCGGCCGTCTACGACCGTGGGGACGAGCGGCGGACAGACTGAACGGTTTTTTATCGCTCGCCCGCACACGACCACGTAATGACCGAGTTCGACTACGACGAGCTGGGGCTCGTCGCCGGGCTGGAAATCCACCAGCAGCTGGACACGGCGACGAAGCTGTTCTGCGAGTGTCCGACAGAGCTCCGCGAGCCCGAGGAGGCCGAGCGGACGTTCACGCGCTACCTCCACCCGACGCGCTCGGAGCTGGGGGAGATAGACGAGGCGGCGCTCGAAGAGAGCAAGGTCGAGCGCGAGTTCGAGTACCTCGCGTACGACACGACGTGTCTCGTCGAGGAGGACGACGAGCCGCCCCACCGCCTCGACGGGGAGGCCCTCGACACGGCGCTGGAAATCACGCAACTGCTGGACATGGACCCGGTGGACCGCGCGCACGTGATGCGGAAGGTCGTCATCGACGGGTCGAACACGTCCGGGTTCCAGCGCTCGACGCTGGTCGCCCACGACGGCGAAATCGAGACCAGCGAGGGCGCCGTGGGCATCGAGGACCTGATGCTCGAAGAGGAGTCCGCCCAGCGCGTCGAGGAGCGCGAGGGCGGCGTGCAGTTCTCGCTGGACCGACTGGGCATCCCGCTCGTGGAAATCGGGACGGAGCCGGACATCTCCTCGCCCGAGCAGGCCCGCGAGGCCGCCGAGCGAATCGGGATGCTGCTGCGCTCGACGGGGAAGGTCAAGCGCGGGCTCGGCACGATTCGGCAGGACGTCAACGTCTCCATCGCGGAGGGCGCGCGCGTGGAGATGAAGGGCGTCCAGAGTCTCGACGACATCGACGACCTCGTGCGCGAGGAGGTCCGCCGGCAGGTCGAACTCGTGGACATCGCCGAGGAACTGCAGGAGAAGGATGCGAGCGTCGGTGAGACGCAGGACGTGACGGACGTGTTCGCGGAGACCGACTCCGGTGTCATTCGCGGCGCGCTCGACGCTGACGGGGAAGTACGCGCGGTGCCGCTGTACGGCTTCGACGGGCTGGTCGGCCGCGAGCTACAGGACGACCGCCGGCTCGGCACGGAGTTCAGCGACCACGCCAAGCGCCACGGCGCGGGCGGCATCTTCCACACGGACGAACTGCCCGCGTACGGCGTCACCGAGGCCGAGGTCGAAGCGCTCCGCGAGGCTGTCGGCGCGGGCGAGGAGGACGCGGTCGCTATCGTCGCGGACGAGCCCGAGGTCGCGGTCGGCGCCATCGACGCGGTCGCCGAGCGCGCGCGGACGGCCATCGAGGGCGTCCCCGAGGAGACACGGGGCGCGAACGACGACGGCACCTCCGAGTACCTGCGCCCGCTCCCGGGCGCGGCGCGGATGTACCCCGAGACGGACGTGCCGCCCGTCGACCCCGACCCCTCCGAGGTCGAGACGCCGGAGCTGCTCACGGAGAAGGTCCAGCGCTATCAGGACGAGCACGGCCTCGACGCGGGGCTGGCCGAGCAGGTCGCGTACGGCCGCCGCTGGCCGCTGTTCGAGGATGTCGTGGACGCGGGCGTGGACGCGACGCTGGCCGCGCAGACACTCGAATCGACGGTGACGGAGCTTCGCCGCGACGACGTGCCCGTCGAGAACCTCGCCGACGACCACTTCCGGGGCGTGCTCGACCTCGTGGCGGACGGCGACCTCGCCCAAGAGGGCGTCCCCGAGCTACTGGCGGCGCTCGCCGAGTCCCCCGAGCGCGAGGCCGACGAACTCGCCGAGGAACTCGGACTGGGCTCCGCCGCCGAGGACGAGGTCCGGGAGGCCGTCGTGGAAGTCGTCGAGCGCAACAGCGAGCAGGTCGAGGCGGAGGGGATGGGCGCGTTCTCCGGGCTGATGGGCGAGTGCATGGGCGCGCTCCGCGGGAAGGCGGACGGCGACCTCGTCAGCGAGGTGCTGCGCGAGGAGATTCAGAAGCGCGCCTGACTACTCGTCGGCCAGCTCTTCGAGCAGGGTCTCCAGTTCGTAGCTCTGGAGCGGGCGCTGGGTGTCTTTCTGCCGGGCGATGACGAACGTGGAGTTCGTGCGGTCGACCTCGGGGATGGCCTCGAAGTCCGAGATGAGCCGCTCGACGTCGTCGGAGTGGGGGAGCCGCGCGAGCACCATGAAGTCGGTCTCGCCCATCGTGAAGAACGTCTGCGTGACGCCCTCGACGCCGCTGATTTTCTCGCCGACCTCCTCGTAGCTCCCCTCGTAGGAGGTCAGGACTTCGAGGACGACGGTGACGCCGAGCCCGAGTTCGTCGAGGTCGAGGTCGTAGAGGTCGTTCTCGACGATGCCCTCCTCGCGGAGGTTGTTCAGCCGGTAGTGGATGGTGGAGACGGGGATGTCCGTGGCCTCGTGGAGTTCCTCGGGGCTGCTGGTGCCGAGGTCCGAGATGGCCTTCAGGAGCCGCACGTCGCGTTCGTCCATGCCTGACGGCATCGACAGGCGCGAGGATAAGCCTGTGGGAGTCGGCTACAACCGCGCCCGGGTCTGCTTGCCATCCTCACTAATGAACGACCGTTATATTGTCTCTATGACTACCGACGAGAGTTTCTTTGAAGAAAACTCTAATATATCCGTGGCTGTTTGTAGAAATATGAGCTACCAACGCCCCGGGTTGGGCGTCTCCCCCGCCGCGCTGATGTTCCTCGCGCTCGGCGCCATCTGGGGGACGTCGTTCCCGGCCATCGAAATCGGACTGCACGTCGTGCCAGCCCTCTCGTTCGCCGCCATCAGGTACAGCCTCGCCGGCCTCGTCATCCTCGGGTACGCCGCCTACACCACCGACCGCTGGCGGCCCCGCACCACCGAGGAGTGGCTCGCGGTCAGCGTCGCCGGCCTCCTCGTCATCGCCGTCTACCACGGCCTCCTCTACCTCGGCGAACTCCGCGTCTCCGGCGCGGTCGCCGCCATCGTCGTCAGCCTCTCGCCCGTGCTCACGGCCGGGCTCGCGGCCATCCTCCTCGACGCCGACATCGACCTCGTGGAGGGACTGGGCCTGCTCGCCGGCTTCGCGGGCGTCGTCGTCGTCGCCTCGCCGGGCGGCGGCTCCACCGACCTGCTCGGCGTCGCGCTCGTGTTCGGCGGCGCCGTCGCGTTCGCGCTCGGCGCCGTGCTCGCGCGCCCGCTCTCCACGGACCTCCCCGTCGAGACGATGGAAGCGTGGGCGATGCTGCTCGGCGCTGGCGTCCTCTGGGTCGGCGCGGGCGCCCGCGGCGAGTCCCTCGCCGGCGTCGAGTGGACGCTCCCCGCGCTCGCCAGCCTCACGTACCTCACGCTCGTCGCGGGCTGTCTGGGCTTCCTGCTGTACTTCGAGCTGCTCGACCGCATCGGCGCCGCGGAACTCCACCTCGTCGGCTACCTCGAACCCGTCGTCGCCGCGCTGATGGCGTGGGCGCTGCTCGGGCAGGTCGTCGGCTCGCAGGCGCTGGCGGGCTTCGCCGCCATCTTCGTCGGGTTCGCGCTGCTCGAACGCGACGTCATCTTCGAGGCGGTCGTCACCACCGCCGACGCCGTCCGCTCCCACTAGTCCCCAACAGCTAACGCGGTCCGTTCCGAACCGCTGCCCGTGACCGTCTACTTCGAAGACCTCGACGAGGGCGACGTGCTGGAGTTCGGCTCCTACGAAGTCACGGCGGCCGAAATCGTGGAGTTCGCCGAGCAATACGACCCCCAGTGGTTCCACACCCAGCCCGAGCGCGCCCGCGCGGAGTCGCACTTCGGCGACCTCGCGGCGTCGGGCTGGCACACCGCGTCGATGGCGATGCGGCTCGTCGTCGACGGCCACTTCAGCGAAGCCGCCGCGCTCGGCGCGCTCGGCATCGAGGAACTGCGCTGGCCGAATCCGACCGTGCCCGGCGACGAACTCTCGGTGCGCGTGGAGGTGTTGGAGGCCCGGCGCTCGGAGAGCGACCCGAGCCGCGGTCTCGTCACTCTCGACCAAGTGGTCACCAATCAGGACGGCGAGGTCAAATTAGAGATGCGACCGACCGTCATGTACGCGTGCCGCGATAGCCCGGGAGAATAGCGGCGCCAGAAAAGAATAGGTGCGATAGCTACGATAGTTTTGGCGGCTGGCTCAGTCGGCGCCGGCGCGGTCTTCGGCGGCGACCGTGCGCCGCTCGCCTCCGACCTCGAAGCTCGCCAGCAGCGCCTGCAGCCGCTCGGCCTGCTCGCTCAGGGAGGTGACGCTGCGGCCGACCTGCGACATCGACGCCGCCTGCTGGGTCGCCGCCGCCGACGCGTCGTCGGCGTCGGCGGCCGTCTGCCGGCTGATGTCCGCGACCTCCTCGACCATCGACACCGCCTCCTCCGTGCTGGCGGCTTGGTCGTCGGTCGTCTCGCTAATCTCTTGGATGCCGGTGTCGGTCTCCTCGGCGTTCGCCGCCACGCGCTCGAACGCGCCCGCGGCCTCGTCGACGGCCTCGATGCCCTCCCGCATCGCTGTCTCCGCGCTGCGCGCCTCCTCGACGACGGTCGCGGTCTGCGACTGGGCGTCCTCGATGCGCGCCTCGATGTCGGCGGCGGACTCGCGGGTCTCCTCGGCGAGCTGCTTGACCTCGTCGGCGACCACCGCGAACCCGTCGCCGACCGCGCCGCCCGTGCTCGCGCGCGCGGCCTCGATGTTCGCGTTCAGCGCGAGCATGTTCGTCTGCTCGGCGACGTCCGTGATGACGTCCACGATGTCCCCGATTTCGTCCATCCGGTCGTCCAGCGCCTCGACGTTCTCGACAGTGGACTGGACGGCGTCGTGGACGGTCCGGGACTTCGCAATCGCGCGCTCGGCGGTCTGCTCACCGTCCTCGGCGACGCGCGCGGTCTCGTGGGAGGTCTCCGCGACCGTCTCCGCGGACGCCGCCACCTCCTCGACGGCCGCCGACAGTTCGGTCATCTCCCCGGAGACTGTCTCCAGCATCTCCCGCTGGTCGCCCGTGCCCGCGGAGATTTCGGCGAGCGTGGCTTCCAGCGACTCGCTGGTGTCGCTGACCTCGCTGGCCGCCGCGTCGGCGTCCTCGCTGGCCGCCGCGACCTCGTCGGCGAACGACTGAATCTCGCGCATCGCGGACTCCGTCTCCGCCATCATCTCGTTGAACGCCGACGCGATTTCCGCCATCGCGTCGCTGTCGCTGTCGGCGTCCAGCCGCACGCCGAGGTCGCCGTCGGCGGCGCGTGCCATCGCCGCGCTGTACGCGTCCGCGTCCGCCTCCAAGGCAGCGTACAGCTGCTCGACCTCCTGCTTGCGCGCCTCGGCCTCGGCCTCCGCGGTCTCGGCCTGCTCGCGCGCCCGCTCGATTTCGGCCTGCTTCTCTTCGAGGCTCTCGACCTCCGCGGTCTTCTCGCGGGCCTCAGCGAGCTGGGCGCGGGCCTGCTCGCGGGAGCGCTCGGTGGACTGCCAGTGCGAGAGCAGCGCGCCCGCCAGCACCAACACGAACGCCGAGTGGATGAACGACCACGCCCACGGGTTGTTGATGCCAGCGCTGTGGTTGTAGACGCGGCTCGGGTCTATCATCCCGAAGTAGCCGTGCTGGACGCCGACGTACGCGATGCCGAGCGCGAACGGTACCCAGTCCTCGTACACCGCGACGACCGCCATCACGACGAAGAAGTGGAAGTGCGCCTCGATGTACCCGCCCGAGAAGTGCACGAGGAACGCCGACGTGGTCGCCAGCCCCATCGTCGCCAGCGCCGTGCGCGTGCGCCGCCCGAACCACGGGACGGCCGCGAGCGCGCCGAGCGCCACCACGACGCCGACCTCCAGCAGCACCGTCGTCAACGCGATTTCGGGAATCTGGGCGCCCGTCACCGGCTCGGTGCCCTCGTACGTGCCGAGCAACACCAGCAACGGCACGTGGGCCGCCAAGAAGACGAGGACGTTGCGGTGGCGGCTCCGCCACGTCTCGTCGGGAATCGTGTCCCCGCTCGGCGTGTACTTGACCACGTCTGCGACCGCTCGCCGCCACTCCCCGAACAGCCCGCCGCCCGGGCGCGTCCCGCTGGTCACCTCTGACATGCACGTACGGAGCCCCCTCTAGGTGAAAAGTCCTCACACGGCAGTATCACGTCGTATAACTGGGAGTCGCAGGGCGTGAACACGTTCGCCTCGGCGGTGGCCCGCGACGGCCGCTACTCCATCTGGTTCTCGGCGCGCCGCAGCAGGCCGAGGACGGTGTTGACCTCGCGGCCGGTCGGGTGGGTGCGGCCGACCATCCGGCGCAGCATCCGCATCGCCTTGTCGCGCTTCTCCTCGGGGTAGTCTATCTCCGCGAGGAACGCCTCCGCGTGGTCGTAGAACCGCTCGATTGCTTCCTCCTCGGCGCGGTGGCGCTCGACGTCCGGCAGCTGGGTCTCGTTCATCGCGAGGTCGCGCAGTTCGTACAGCGCGACGGTCGCGGCCTGCCCGAGGTTCATCACGGGGTAGTCGTGGCTCGCGGGGATGGACGCCACCTCGTCGATTCGCGCGAGTTCGTCGTTCGTCAGGCCGACGCGCTCGCGGCCGAACACGAGCGCGGTGTCGGCCTCCACGTCCGCGAGGCTCTCAGAAAGCTCCGCGGGCGTGCGGAACGGGAAGCGCACGTGCTTGGTGGCGTCCTCGTTCGTGATGGCGGTGAAGCCGACCGTGTGGAACTCCGAGACCAACTCCTCGAAGGAGAGTTCGCGGGCGTTCGGGAGCACGTCCTCGCGGGCCTGCCCCGCGAACCCGTACGCCTCCGAGTCCCGGCCGAGGTACGGCGGGTCCACGAGCAGCAGGTCCTCGAAGCCGAAGTTCTTCATCGCTCGCGCGATGGTGCCGACGTTCCCCGATGTCTTGGCGTCGACGACCGCGACGGCGGGCTTACTCATCGCCGGTCGGGTACTCGGCGTCCAAGTCGAGGTCGAGGTCGTCGGCGCCCTCCATCTCCGGCCGGAGGTCGATGCTCGATTGCTCGCTCTCGGGCAGTTCGACGTTGTGAATCTCGGGGTCCGGGATGTCCGGGTCGGGCGTCGCCGCGGGGTCGGTGGCGACGTGCTCGGGGCCGTCGTACCAGTCGGGCGCGCGCCCGCCGTCGGCGAACCACTCGCGGAACGCCGCCTGTAGCTCGTCGGTGCCGCGGTGCTGCTCGCCGCCGTCCTCGAGGAACCAGTAGTAGAAGTCCACCTCGTGTTCGGCGCATAGCAGGACCTCCGCGCGGGGCTCGCCGTACACCGCGGCCGGCGTGTTCCGCTCGGTGTCGTCGTCGCCGTGGCGCAGGTAGCAGGCGTCGCAGGGCCGGTCCATCAGCGTCGGGAGCCGGCGCAGGCGCTGGCTGGCGTCCTCGGGCATCTCGTCGAAGTCCCGGTAGTCGCCGCGCTCGTCGAACACCTCGTCCTCGTCGAAGCGCCACCCCCGGAAGCCGATGCTCACCTTGCTCATTAGCCGGCGGTACGCGGCCGACGTACAAAAGTCGCGTGAAGGCGCTCTCGCCCCCGCGCGGAGGCGGTCGGGAACCCCGGAACCGATTCGCCTTTGAGGGGCCAGTACCGCCTTCGAGGCATGCAGACGGTCGACGCCGCCGGCCTCCCCATCGGAGACGACCACCCGCCCCGAATCATGGGCGTGTTGAACGTCTCGAAGGAATCGCCGTACGACCCCAGCGTCTTCGACGACCCCGACGAGGCGGCCGCGTACGTCGACGAGGAGCTCGTCGGCGAGGGCGCGGACATCGTCGACGTCGGCCTCGAATCCGCGAACAAGAAATTCGACGTGCTCTCGGCCGAACAGGAGCTAGAGCGCCTCGACACCGCCGTCGAGACCATCCAGCAGGTCGAGGGCGACGCCGTGTTCTCCATCGAGACGCGGTACGCCGAGGTCGCCGACGAGGCGCTCTCGCGAGGCTTCGACATGGTCAACGACATCTGCGGGTTCGCCGACCCCGAGATGCCCGGAGTCTGCGAGGCCCACGACGCCGCGGTCGTGAAGATGGCGAGCCCGCCGGACCTCGAACGCCCCGGCGCAATCGAGGATGTCGACGACATTTACGACGCGCTTACGCTGAACGGCTTCACGGACAAGACCATCGTGGACCCGGCGTTCGGCGGGTGGAGCGAGGACAAGACCATCGCGGACGACCGCGAGACGTTCGACCGGCTCCGCGAGTTCCGCGGACACGGCTACCCGATTCTGGTCTCCATCAACCGCAAGAACTTCCTCCGGGAGGTCGCGGGCCGCTCCACCGAGGAGGCCCTCCCCGTCTCGCTGGCGGCGACGTCGATGGCCGTCGAGCGCGGCGCGCACGTGATTCGGACCCACGACGTGGCGGAGACGCGGGACGCCGCGCTCATCGGCCACGAGTTCCGCCGCGACCGCCACGACGGCGAGCGCGTCGAGGAGCTGGACGTGACGACGGTTCGGGAGGCCGAGCGCCACGTCGCGCGCCTCGACGGCGACTTCGAGGCGGCCGGTGACGCCGCCGCTCGCGCCTACGAAGTCCACGGGCTCGACGCCGACGAGCGCGACGCGCTCGCGGCCGAAGGCGTCACCGTCACGGGCGACGACCCGGCGTTCGTCGCGGGGTCAGTGAGTGTGCTCCGGGCGGCCGCGGCGTCGCTGGAATCCCGGGACGGCGCGCTCGGGGAGCTCGCCGCGGCGTGGGCGTCGCACGCGTAACGGGAAAGCTTATACCGGCGGCGCCAAAATCCCGGAGTGGAAGCCGGACCCCCGCTGGGTAGGGGTACTTCGCGGGGCGTCTCGGCTCGAACCAGGAATCCTTTCATTTATTCAGCCGCGTAGCAGCGCCCATGGAGTTCGCCGACTGGACGCCGGTCTACGAGCGGCTTCTCAACGACTTCGGCTTCGACAGAGCCGCCGACGAGCGAGGCCGGGACGCGCTCGCCGAGTACGCGGAACCGTTCGACCAATCGCGGCTCGACTGCACCGGCCAACGGGTCGCCATCGCGGGCGGCGCGCCGTCGCTGGCCGACGAAACGCGGGTCGCGGTCGACGCGGACGCAGTGTTCGCGGCGTCCACGGCCGTGGACGTGCTCGCCAACGCCGGCGTCGCAGTCGACCTGATGGTCACCGACCTCGACAAGAACCCCGAAACAGCGCGCCGGCTCACCGAGCGGGGGACGCCGGTCGCGGCGCACGCCCACGGCGACAACGTGCCGGCCGTCCGCGAGCACGTCCCGACGTTCGACCGCGAGCACGTCCTCGCCACCACGCAAGCCGAACCCGTCGACGCCGTTTACAACTTCGGGGGGTTCACGGACGGCGACCGCGCGGCGTTCCTCGCGGACCACCTCGGCGCCGCGGAACTGGTGTTCCCCGGCTGGGACTTCGACGACCCCGCGGTCGGCGAGCAGAAGGCGAAGAAACTCGACTGGGCCGAACGCCTGCTGTACTGGCTCGAAGGCCACCGCGGCGACCGCTTCGGCGTGTTAGACGGCCGCCGCGAGACCATCGCGGAACTCCCGTGACCGACCAACCGGTCGACGTTTCTGCTCTCACTCGGGGGCGACGGCGGCCAGCGTCGCGTCGATGACCTCGCGGTCGGCGGCGCGCGGGAACGACACCGCGACGGCGTCGATGCCCTCGACGGCGGCGAACTCCGCGACGCGCTCGCGGACGGCCTCCGGCGTGCCGGCGGCCGCCAGCGAGTCCAAGAGGCCGTCGGAGACCGCGCCGACCGCGCGCTCGCGCTCGCCGTCCTGCCACGCGCCGTGGATGGTCTCGGCGGCGTCGTCGTAGCCCTGCCGGGCGAGCGCGTCCCGGTAGAACGTCCCCATGCCGCCGACGTAGAACGCGAGGTGCTGGCGCGCGAGGTCGCGGGCGGCCTCGCCGTCCTCCAACGCACAGCACGGCAGCACGAACGTCGACTGGACGTCCGACACGTCGCGGTCGCCGAGTTCCGCGCCCCGCCGGAGGTCGTCGTAGCGCTCCCGGAATCCGTCCTCGGTGAACATGAGCGCGTGCCAGCCGTCCGCGAACCGACCCGCGAGTTCCACCGCCTTCGGCCCCATCCCCGTCACGTCGATGTCGGGCGCGGGGTCGGGCGCGCCCTGTCGCAGCCGGAAGCCCCGCGTCTGCACGAGGTCGCCGTCGTAGTCGACCTGTTCGCCCGACAGCACCTGCCGGACGACGTCGACGTACTCGCGGGTGCGCTTGAGGGGGTTGCCGAACTCTTGGCCGTGCCAGCCCTCCACGACCGCGGGGCCGCTGGGGCCGAGGCCGAGGCGGAACCGCCCGCCGGAGTGCTCTTGGAGCGTGGCGGCGCTCTGCCCGACCAGCGCGGCGCTCCGGGAGTACGTGTTCACGATGCTCGTACCGATGCCGATGTCGTCGGTGCGGTCGGCGAGCGCGGCCAGCGTGGTGACGGCGTCCCGGCCCCACGTCTCCGGGAACCACACGCGGTCGTAGCCCAGTCGTTCGGCGCGCTCCCCGATGCCGACAATATCAGAGAGGGAGTCCTGTGCGGCGACCGGCAGGTGGACGGTGCGGCGGGTCACGCCCTCGGGTTCGCCGCAGCGCCGCATAAAACTGCGTCAACTCCCGACAACCCGCAGTGGGTTGGGCCTACTCCTCGACGAGTTCGAACTTCTGGACCTTCCCGGTGGTCGTGCGCGGGAGCTCCTCGACGAACTCGATTTCGCGGGGGTGCTTGTACTCGGCGAGGCGGTCCAGACAGTACTGCTTGAGTTCGTCGGCGGTCACGTCGGCGTCCGGGGACTTCACGACGAACGCCTTCACGGTCTCGCCGCGGCGGTCGTCCGGGATGCCGACGACGGCCACGTCGGCGACGGCCTCGTGCTCGAACAGCAGCTCCTCGACCTCTCGGGGGTAGACGTTGTAGCCCGCGGTGTTGATCATGTGCTTCTTGCGGTCGGCGACGTAGAAGTAGCCGTCCTCGTCGTGGTAGCCGAGGTCGCCCGTGTGGAACCACCGCTTGCCGTCGGCCTCCGTGAACGCCTCCTCGTTGGCCTCGGGGAGCCCCGAGTACCCCTTCATCACGTTCGGGCCGGAGACGACCAGTTCGCCCGTGATGTCGTCCATGTCGGCGTCCTCCTCGTCGACGGGCCCCTCCTCGATCGGCGGCACTGTCTCGAAGTCCTCCGTTACGATGCGGGCGTCGATGCCTTCGAGGGGTTTGCCGATGGAGCCGACGCGGCGGCCCCACTTCGGGGTGTTGAAGTGCGTCACCGGGCTGGTCTCCGTGAGCCCGTACCCCTCGTAGATGTCCACGGGGAACAGCTCCTCGAAGCGCCGCAGCACTTCTACCGGGAGCCCGGAGCCGCCGGCGGTGCACTGGCGCAGGCTGGAGAGGTCGTACGACTCGGGGTCGGGCTGGTTCACGATGTCGTTGTACATCGCGGGGACGCCGTCGAACAGCGTCAGCTCGGCGTCCTCGACCAGCGTCAGCGCCTCTTGGGCGTCCCACGCCGGCAGCGGGTAGAACGAGGCCCCGGAGAACAGCGCGGCGTTCATCGCCACGGTCATCCCGTAGATGTGGAACAGCGGCAGCACGCCGATTTTGCTGTCGGAGGGCTGGACGCCGCCCTCGACGATGTCTTGGGACTGCTTGGCGTTCGACGCGAGGTTGTGGTGGGTGAGTTGGACGCCCTTCGGCTTCCCGGTGGTGCCGGAGGTGTACGGCTGGACGGCGAGGTCATCGTCGTCGCGGTCGGCGACGCTGTCGTCGCCCTCGGTGAGGAACGCCTCGAACGGCGTGCCGGTGTCGGCGCCCTCGCCGACGGTGACGACGCGCTCGACTTCCGTGTCGTCGCGCACCTGCTCGACGAACGGGACGACGTCCGCGAGCGCGACGACCGTCTCCGCGCCGGAGTCCGACAGCAGGTGGCGGATTTCCCGGCTCTTGTACTGGGGGTTCATCGGCACGACCGCACACCCCGCGCGCAGCGCGCCGTGGAACGCGACGACGAACTGCGGGAGGTTCGGGAGGTAGATGCCGACCGCGTCGCCGGCCTCGACGCCGCTGTCGCGCAGCGCGGCGGCGAACTGGCCGGTCTGGGCCCAGAACTGCTCGTACGTTAGCTCCATATCCTCGTAGACGACCGCGGGTCGCTCCGGGTGCTCGTCGACGACGGCCTCGATGTGTCGAACTAGATTCGTCACGGCTACTCCGGCAGACGATGTCCATCATCAATAATGCTAGTGTTGAGGAAGCCGACGCGACCCGGTGGGCTTTTGCCGGGCGACCGCACATCCGAACGCATGACGGCCTTCGACGCCGACGACGTACAGACGTTCATCCAGTCGTACGTCGACGACCACGGCTTCCTCTCGTTTCTCGACCTCTCCGTGGAGCGGGTCGCCGACGGCGAAATGACCCTGCGCATCCCCTACCACGAGAAGCTCACGAACCACGGCGCCGGCGAGGGGAACGTCCACGGCGGCATCGCCGCGACCATCATCGACACCGCGGGCGGGCTCGCGGTCCGCACGACTCTCGACGAGCCGGTGTCTGCGGGCGTCGCCACCATCGACCTGAACGTCTCCTACCTGCGGCCCGCGCGCGGCGACCTCGTCGCCGAGGCGGACGTGATTCGCGTCGGCTCCACGGTCGGCGTCGCCGAGGTTACGGTCACCTGCGAGAACGACGAGGGCGAGCAGGAAGAAGTCGCGGTCGGTCGCGGGTCGTTCCGCGTGTTCCAGTAGCGGCTCCGCGCTCGACCGCCCCCGTAGAGTGGCTACTGCGGCGGCGCGTACAGCAGCGGCGTGCCCGTCGGCGCGACGGTCTGGCCGGTGACGAACGAGGCCGCATCGCTGGCGAGGAACCGCACGGCGTCGGCGACCTCCTCGGGCGTGCCGACGTCGCGGTCGGCGTCGTCTCGGTCTGGCATCTCTTCGATACCGAGTTGCTCGCGGACCGGCTCGGTCGCGATGAACCCGGGGTTGACGGCGTTCACGCGCACGTCGTCGGCCGCCCACTCCGCGGCGAGCGTCCGCGTCAGCGAGACGACGCCGGCCTTCGCGGCGCTGTACGGCCCCATGCCGGCGACGCCGTACCGGCCCGCCATGCTCGCCGTGTTCACGACGGCGCCGCCGTCCTCGCGGAGCGCGTCCGCGAACGCCCGCGTGACGTTGTACGTCCCGGTGAGGTTCACGTCGACGACGCCCTCGAACGACGCCGGCGACACCTCGTGCAGCGGGCCGCCTTCCCCGGCGCCGCCGGCGTTGTTCACGAGCACGTCGACGCCGCCGAACTCCGCGACCGCGGCCTCGGCGAGCGCCGCCACTTCCTCGCGGTCGGTCACGTCGCACTCCACGGGGAACGCCGACCCGGCGCCGTCGGCGTCGTTCAGCTCGTCCGCGACAGCCTCGACGTCGGTTCGCGTGCGCGAGCAGACGACGACATCCGCGCCGTCAGCGACGAACGTCTCGGCGATGGCGCGGCCGATACCGCTCGACCCGCCCGTGACGACGGCGGTCTTCCCATCCACGCTCGCTCGGTTCCGTACGTCCTCGGTCGTTCGAATCTCTGAGGGCATCCGCTTCGAATACCGCGGATGGACGGAAAAGCGGCGAGGCCCCAGCGAGGCCCGCGACGACCGGAACCCCGGGCCGCCTCGCCATCGGTACCTTTTGGCAGGCCGCGTCCCACGGCACCCGTATGCAGCTGTTCTGGCACCGCCGAGACCTCCGCACGGCCGACAACCGCGGGCTCGCCGCGGCCGCCGACGCCGGCGAGGTCGTGCCCGTGTTCTGTTTCGACGACGCCGTCCTCGACCACGCGGGCGCGCCGCGCGTGGCGTTCATGCTGGACGCGCTGGCCGACCTCCGGGCGCGCTACCGCGACCGCGGCAGCGACCTCGTGGTCCGGCGCGGCGACCCGTCGGCGGCGCTCCCGGACCTCGCCGAGGAGTACGGCGCGGAGCGCGTCGTCTGGAACCACGACTACTCGGGGCTCGCCCGCGAGCGCGACGAGGCCGTGCGCGCCGCGCTCGACGACTCGGGGGTCGCGCACGAACAGTACCACGACGCGGTGTTCCACGAGCCGGGCGCGATTCGCACGAACGCCGGCGACCCCTACTCGGTGTTCACGTACTTCGGGAAGAAGTGGCAGGACCGCGAGAAGCCCGCGCCCCTCGCCGAGCCCGACGCCGACAGTCTCGCTGACGTGTCGGGCGGCGACCTGCCGACGCTCGCGGCCCTCGGGTTCGACGAGCCCGAGGCAGACCTCCCCGACGCGGGCACAGAGGCCGCCCGCGAGCGCCTCGCGGCGTTCTGCGAGGACGACATCTTCCGGTACGACGAGGCCCGCGACTACCCCGCTGACGGCGCGACCTCGCGGCTCTCGCAGGACCTCAAGTTCGGAACCGTGGGCGTCCGCGAGGTGTACGCGCGTACGGAGGACGCGATGGCGCGAGCGGACGGCGACGACGAACGCGACAGCATCGAGGAGTTCCGCGACCAGTTGGCGTGGCGGGAGTTCTACGCGCAAGTGCTGTACTTCAACCCCGACGTGGTCTCGCAGAACTACAAGGATTACGAGCACCCAATCGAGTGGCGCGAGGACGACGCGGCGCTGCGGGCGTGGAAGCGCGGGGAGACGGGCTACCCAATCGTGGACGCGGGGATGCGCCAGCTCCGCGAGGAGGCGTACATGCACAACCGCGTGCGGATGATTGTCGCGTCGTTCCTCACGAAGGACCTCCTGCTGGACTGGCGCGCGGGCTACGACCACTTCCGCGAGCGCCTCGTCGACCACGACACCGCCAACGACAACGGCGGCTGGCAGTGGGCGGCCTCCACGGGCACGGACGCCCAGCCGTACTTCCGCATCTTCAATCCGATGACACAGGGCGAGCGCTATGACCCCGACGCCGACTACATCACCGAGTACGTCCCCGAGCTACGGGACGTGCCGGCCGAGAAGATTCACGAGTGGCCCGAGCTTTCGCCGTCGGAGCGCCGAAAGCACGCGCCCGACTACCCGGACCCGATAGTGGACCACGGGGAGCGCCGCGAGCAGGCGATTGCGATGTTCGAGCGCGCGAGGGGCGACGAGTGACCGTCGGGAACGAATCTGCGCTCGGTATGGCGGAGCGGCGAGCGCCAGCGAGCCGTGAAGCGGGCGCGCGGCGACGACTAACAGAAGTCGGAGATACGCGTTCTATTCAGTGGAAGAGGTGCGACGCACGGTTAGAACAGTCCTCCCCGTGCTGATTCGGTCTCTCCGTTGCAGATCCGGTCTCTCACCAGACTGCGGAAGCTTCCAATCCGGTCTACCGTTGCCGGGTCAGTGTAGCTGAAACTAATCAGATCACCGGCCAATACCCGCCTGCCATGAGATATCCTGATACTGCGGTAGCGACTCCGACGATCGACGTGAATGCCCCAACTGGGTCTGTAAGTTCGTCACGCTCGAGCCCCAGGAGGGCGAAGAAGGCGGCCCAGAGCGCAGCCCAGAGCCACCAGAGCCCTGCAAGACCAATATCACCACCCTGAAACACTATGTATCCAGTTGGAATGGCGACGCTGGCGACGAACCCGCAGTACCATCCGAACGAACGTTGGTCTTCGATACCGCGGTAGGCGTTCGCTCCGATCCAGAGGTAGGTGAACGAGAAGAGGAGCGTTCCAGCGGCGTCGAACGCGGTTCCATTCGTCGCGTTCCCGCCGAACGCCCACCAGAGCACGATGAGGAAGGTGATTGCGCCGGTGAGAAAATTGAATATAGATACGTCGGCGTCTGCACCGATGCCGCGGAGCCAGAGTCCGTTGACGAAGAGGACTCCACCGACGAAGAGGAGTCCCATTCCGAGTGTGGTGATTACCGACATAAGTGTCTCTTCGTTGTTCTACCGGTGTTCCGGTCATTGGGAGTGCTGAGCATTCCGAGGTAGCACACACCAAACAGGCACATATCTGTTTCTTTGAATAGATTCATATTTTCCATATGGAAAGGGACAATCGTTTCTTCTTCTCCCAAATATATGACTGAAACAGGTGTTAAGTTAATAATAGGACAACATTTATGTGTTAGTTTCCGAACCTGTGCATGCGTTCACATGCCAGAAGTAAAATTCGAAGTTGATGTTGACAGTCCCCCGGACGAACAGCCCGGAGCAAACCCGTTCAACCGCTGGCATCCCGATATTCCAGCGGCAGTCGAAGCAGATGTCGGCGAAACCCTACGCTTGGAAGCTCTCGACTGGACTGGCGGCCAGGTCGAAGACAACGACGACCCTAATGAGATTCGTGACGTAGACCTCACACAGGTCCACTACCTTGCAGGACCCGTTCACGTAAACGGTGCCGAGCCCGGTGACCTCCTCAAAGTCGAGTTCCACGACATGGGGCCGCTTAACGACCGGGCTGAATTCGGGTTTACCGGGACATTCTCCCAGCAGAATGGCGGCGGATTCCTCACGGACCACTTCCCAGACGCAGCAAAATCAATCTGGGATATTGACGGTTACACCGTTTCTTCCCGGCACGTACCCGACGTTCGGTACGAAGGAAAAATCCACCCCGGGCTTGCGGGCTGTCTCCCGAGTCAGGAACTCCTCGAAGAGTGGAACGAACGCGAACAGGAACTCATCGACAAGTACGAAGAAAATCCGGATTCCATCCCCAACCACCCGACGGGTGAAGCAGAACCAGTCGTCGCAAACCCACCGACTGAAGAGGGCGCACAGATGGGAGAAATGAACCCGGAAGAAGCCGAAGCAGCCGCACAAGAGGGCGCTCGGACGGTTCCGCCGCGCGAGAACGGGGGCAACCACGACATTAAAGACCTCTCGATCGGCTCGACGATCTACTTCCCAGTGTACGTCGAAGGCGGGATGTTCGCCGTGGGGGACTTTCACGCCTCGCAGGGCGACGGCGAAATCACGTTCTGTGGTGCCATCGAGATGCCCGGATACGTCGACGTCGAGTTCGACATCGTCAAAGGCGGTATGGAAAAACACGGCGTCGACCACCCCATCTTCGAGCCCGGCCACCGCGGCCCGAGCTTCGAGGATTACATCACCTTTAGTGGGTACTCCGTGACTGAAGACGGTGAACAGCGGTATCTCGACTCCCACACCGCCTACCGTCGGGCGTGTCTGGAGGGAATCGAATACCTGAAACAATTCGGTTACACCGGCCAACAGGCACTCCACATTCTCGGAACGGTCCCGGTCGAAGGACGCCAGAGCGGCGTTGTTGACGTACCGAACGCATGTTCGACGCTCGCACTTCCGGAGGGTGTCTTCGAGTTCGATGTCTCACCAGGAAATCTCGGAGACAGTGCCGACCGTGGCGACCTCGTCGTGACAGACGATCCCCTCGAGTAACGCGCGACACTGCCGGCGATCAGCAACACCAATTATTCGACTGGCGGAGTTCCGCTCACAAATGCAGGAATTGTCTACACACGTCGATGAAGTACAGGACAGCGAGACGAACTACTCGACGGTTATCGGACCACCCCAAGCTGTCGCAGCAGCTCTCCGCACAACACTCGGTCCGAACGGTATGGACAAGATGATCGTTGAGCAGAATGGGACGGTCGTCGTCACCAATACCGGATCGAGCATCCTCAACCGGGTGGATGTCGAAGACCCGACTGCGCGAATGGTGATGGAAGCTGCAGAAACACAGGCACAGACCGTCAGCGATGGGACGACGACAACCGTCCTGCTCGTCGGAGAGTTACTTGAGGCTGCGGAGTCGTTGCTGGAAGACGGCCACCATCCAACATCGATCGTGGATGGATACGCGAAGGCGACAGCGTATGCTACAGAACGGCTTCAGGAGTACGCAACGCCAGTATCAGAGCTTGACCGTGACCAGCTCCATTCTATCGCAGCAACGACGGTTACCGGCCGGTGGGACGATACGGCAACGTCACTGTTCGCTGAGCTTGCTGTTTCTGGACTGCAGTCCGTCGATTTCGACAGTTCGCGGTTGACGCTCCACGCTCGTCCTGGTGGATCCCTTGACGACTCCGTGGTCGTTGACGGCATCGCTGTCGACATGGATGCCTCGTCGACTTCCATCGACGTGCTCGAAGCTCCCGAACTGCAGGATTTCTCGAACCCGCGGATTGCGCTCGTCGATGCGGAGATTTCGCCAGTCGATACAGACGCATCAGCGACAGTAGAAATTAGCGACATCGATGACCTCGATAAGGTTCGCGAACACGAGCGAGACAGTCGCTCTGCCGTCGTTCAGTCTATCCGTGAACTCGACATCGACGTCCTCTTCTGCCAGAAATCGATCGACGACACGGTTCGGACAACTCTCTCACAGTCGGGTGTACTTCCTGTCGAGCGCACTCGTCAAGACGAGTTCGACGCGATATCGCAGGCAACCGGTGCACAGACTGCGCTCTCTGTCGACGGGCTTGATTGCCGTTCTCTCGGTAACGCGGGTCATATTCATCGCGAGAGTATCGGTGGTACTGAGTCGCTACTCATCACGGACTGCCAAGAGGAAAGCCACGCATCTATCGTGCTCCGCGGTGGGACACCACACGTCTCTGAGGAAGTCAACCGCGTGGTGGCTGACTGTGTCGACGCAGTTCGGCTTGCGCTCCGCGCGGGCAGTGTGCTTCCTGGGGGTGGCGCGACTGCGATGGCTCTCTCACGGGATCTATCTGAGTACGCAGACGGCATCGGAGGACGTGAGCAGTTTGCGGTCCAAGCGTTCGCGAATGCGCTCGAATGCATTCCTAGAACGCTCGCTGAGAATGCGGGATTGGATCCGGTTGACACTCTCGTTGCACTCCGGAACCAGCATTACGACGGCGCTACGTCCGTCGGCGTCGACGAATCTGGGGACCTCTGCGATATGCACGAGGGCGGTGTGATCGGACCGACGACGGTCCTAGATGCGTGTCTGAAGAATGCCTTGGAGACGGGCGCTCTCTTGCTCCGAATCGATGATACTCTCGAAGCGGACAGTGGACAGAGAGCTGAGCACGCCGAACACAATCATGGTCACGATGGCCAACTACACACGGAAAACGACACAGACGGGTATCCGTGGGCGCTCAGCCACTGAGTAGTCTTATGTTTGCCTGTCTACGTACTAGTTCGGTCGTTTAAGCTCCGAACACTAGTCCGAGCGAGGGGATTGTGCTAGAACTACTGTGAGGACTGCCGCGCGACCTGCGTCCAGACGACGACGGCGCCGACAGCGGTGACGGCGGCGGCGAGCGTCCACGCCACGTCGTAGCTGGCGGCGTCCACGACGAACCCGAACAGCGGCGGCGCGGCGATGCCGCCGAGGTTCAGCATCGTCTGCCCGCCTGCGGTGGCGGCGCCGACCTCGTCGTCGTCGACGATGGCGGTCATCGTCGCGTAGTAGACGCCGGGGAACCCGAGGATGAACAGCCCCAGCAGCGCGAACGCCGCGGCGGAGGTCCACGGCGTCTCGGCGACGGTGACGCCGAGGAAGCACAGCGCCGCGAGCACGCCTTGCGCGGTCAGCACGAGCGCGGGGCCGCGGGCCGGCGGGCCGCCCATCCGGTCCGAGAGCGCGCCGCCGACGAGCCGGCCGACGCTCCCCGACACCTGCACGCCGGCGAGCACGGCGCCCGCGAAGCCCGCGGCGACCGCGACGGACTCGGTCATGTGGAGGACGACGTATCCGGTGGTCGTGAACACCGCCGCGCCGAGGAACAGACCAGCAAGAACGAGCCCGCGGTACGCGGGGTCGTCGAGGAGGCCGCGAACGTCCGGCGTGGAGAGCGTGCCGGAGCCGGCGGTGCCCTCGTAGTAGACGGCGAACGCGGCGGCGACGACGACGGCGGCCCCCGCGACCACGAGGAAGCCGCCGCGCCAGCCGAACCGGGTGGCCGCGACGCCGGTCACGAGGAGTGCGCCGAGGCCGGAGCCCGCGGTGACGCCGACCTGCTTGACGTTCATCGCGAGATTCCGGCTGCCCTTGGGGGAGACGGCGACGATGGCGCGGTTCGTGGCGGGCATCGCGGTCGCGTACGCGAACCCGAGCACGACGAGCGCGCCGAGCAACAGCGGGAACGTCGGCGCGAACGCGACGCCGACGCAGCCGACCGCCATTCCGAGCAGGCCCAGAATCATCACCGGGCGCTCGCCGTAGCCGTCGACGGCCGCGCCCGTCCCGAACAGGAGGATGGTGTACCCGAGCATGATGGCGGTGACGACGGTGCCCGTGAGCGCGCGGGAGAGCCCGAAGTCCGAGCGCACGAACGCCGTCGACGCGAAGATGGCGTAGAACGCGAGGCTCGCGGTGAACTGCCACCCGGTCACGAGGCCGACGCCGCGCCACGAACGCATACGCGTTCGTCCGTCCTCCTGACGTATGTGCGTGGTTATCCGGAACCGCCCGCAGGCGGCGTCGCTTTCCGCTTTCCGTGTTGTGTGCTAGCATTAACGCCACAAACGTTTAACACGAACCGCTACGATTGTCTTTCCCGGGTGACCGACCATGAGTGACTACGAACTCCCACCGCTGCCGTACGACTACGACGCACTCGAACCGCACATCTCCGAGCAAGTCCTGACGTGGCATCACGACACGCACCATCAGGGCTACGTCAACGGCTGGAACAGCGCCGAGGAGACGCTCGAAGCAGCCCGCGAAGAGGGCGACTTCTCCTCGTCGGCGGGCGCCATCGGCAACGTGACCCACAACGGCTCCGGGCACATCCTGCACTCCATCTTCTGGAACAATATGAGCCCGAACGGCGGCGGCGAACCCGCCGGCGCGCTCGCCGCCCGCATCGAGGAGGACTTCGGCTCCTACGAGGCGTGGAAGGGCGAGTTCGAAGCCGCCGCGTCCGCCGCGGGCGGCTGGGCGCTGCTGGTGTACGACAGCCACTCCGAGCAGCTCCGCAACGTCGTCGTCGACAAGCACGACCAAGGCGCCCTCTGGGGCTCCCATCCGATTCTGGCGCTGGACGTCTGGGAGCACTCCTACTACTACGACTACGGCCCCGCCCGCGGCGACTTCGTCGACAACTTCTTCGACGTCGTCGACTGGGACGACGTGGCGGACCGCTACGAGGACGTCGTCGCGCGCTTCGAGTAGCGCCGTCCATCCGCCGTTTTCTTTCGCGTCACGCCTCGTCAGCCACGGGTGCGAGCGCGACGACGCCGTGCTCGTCGGCGAGGTCGCGGACGGCGTCGGCGAGCGCGCCGAAGTCGTAGTTCGTGCCGTCGGCGTCCACCCCGACGACGACACCGACTTGGATGTCGCCGTCGGTGACGAACGTGCGGAACAACTCCCACGTGTCGAACCCGCGGTGGGTGTACCGGAACTCCGAGTAGTGGAGTCGGTCGTAGGTCTCCCGCGTGACGAAACCGTAGCGTTCGTTGTCGAGGTGTTTCTCCACGTCCACGTCCTCGATTCTGTCGGCGACGTCCGCGCGGAGGTACAGTGACTGTTGGGTGTGGGGGTCTAACACCCAGACGTCGCGGAGGTTGTCACCGAGCGCGTCGACCAGCGCGTCGACCAGCGCCGCCTTCGCGCCGTCGAGACTCGACTGGGGCTGCCTGTCGTGTGCTGTCATGCGGACCGCTCGTTCGTCGGTCGGACGGACGCCCGGAAAAGCGTTCCCCCGTCGGGGCGGCGCCACCGGGGGTTTTTTCGTCGGCACGCCCCACCCTCGGGTATGCCCGTTCCGAAGGACGACTTCGACGCGCTCCACCCGTGTGACTTCTACACGCCCGCGGAGCTGCTTGACGCCGACCAGATGTACACCGTCTACGAAATCGCGCGCCTGCTCCAAGACTTGGACGCGGACGCGGAACTGGACCCGAACACGGAGAACGTCCTCCTCGACTGGGCGATTCCGTGGATTATGCGCCACAGCGACGACCTCGTGGTCGCCGAGCCCCGCGGCGACGACGAACCCGGCTACTACGGCGTCGCCGAAGACGCCTGACGCCGCCGCACTACGTACGTACAGCCACTGAGTTACTGCCGGGCGGCGCGCGCCGCCGACTCGATGTTCTCGACCGCGCCGTCCGTGACGCTGGGGCCGTGGCCCGCGTGCATCACGTCGAGGTCACCGACCGCGTCGAGCACGCGCTCGATACTGCGCACGAGCGTGGCGCGGTCGCCGCCCTCCAAGTCGGTGCGGCCGAACGCGCCGTCCGCGAACACGAGGTCCGCCGCGAACAGCACGCCGGCCTCCCGCGAGTAGAACACGAGGTGGTGTGGCTCGTGGCCGGGCGTGTGCAGGGCCTCGTAGTCGTGGTCGCCGATGCGGAGCGTGGCGCCATCCGCGAGTTCGTGGTCCACGCCGTCGATGCCGTCGTCGAACCCCCACGCGTCCACGCCGAAGGCGCTCTTCACGTCGTCGAGGTTGCCGACGTGGTCGGGGTGGGGGTGCGTGACGAGTACCGCGTCGAGGTCGTCGACGCGCTCGCGGACGGCGCCGACGGCGTCGAAGTTCGCGCCGGGGTCCACGAGGACGGTGCGGTCGCCGTCCGCGAGGAAGGCGTTGCTCGTGAACGCGTCGACGCCGGCGGCGAGGTTCGTGACCATGCCCGGGCTACGCGCTCGCACACTTAGGCGTTGCCGGGACGCGAGAGTAGCGGTCAGCGGGGCGCGCCGACGAGCACGAGCTCGGAGTAGTGGTCGCGGTTGCGAATCTGTCGGGTCTCCTCGGCGTCGACGCGGACGGCCTCGCGCTCGTCCAGCGAGACGGTCCGGTCCCCGAACTCGACGTCCACGCCGCCCTCCACGACGTAGTACACTTCCTCTTGGCCGGAGTCGCGGTGGTCGTGTTCCATCCCCTCGGCGTTCGGCTCCATCGTGAACAGCGTGAACGCCACCTCGTCGGTGTCGAGGGGGTCTTTCATGCGGAACATCTTCGCGCGGGCGTCGTCGGGCAGCACCGATTCGGCGTCGGCTATCGTCGCCTTCTCGTAGGGCATACGCGATTCTGCGGCCGGCCGACACTTCGTGCTGGTGGCCGCGGGCTTCGGAGCGCTTTAGTCCGCCGCGAGCATCCACGCCCAGTATGCGAGTACGCCTTCTGGACGCGACCGACGACCCCGAGGAGCTCATCTGCCGGGGCGCGCGCAACGACTACATGAGCGAGTGGGTGGCCGAACAGGACTTCGAGGAAGCCATGGACGGCGTCGCCGGCGACGACATCGAGGAACAGAAGGCGAACTTCCTCGCGAAGCTCCTCCAGCGCGGCCACTACGGCCCCTTCGAGCACCCGAGCGCGACGTTCGCCATCGAGGGGATGAGCCGGTCGTGCATGGCGCAACTCACCCGCCACCGCCACGCGAGCTTCGACGTGCAGTCGATGCGCTACGTCGCCTTCGACGAGGTCGACCCCGCCGACGTCGAGGACGGCGAGATGGTCGTCACGCCCCCCTCCGCGACCGACCCCGACTGGGTCGGTCGCAACCAGAAGAACGCCGACGTGGACGCCGAAACCGTCGAGAAGCGCGAGGAAATCTTCCAGCGCTCGGTCCGGCAGTCCGTCGAGGACTACCAAGAACTGCTCGACCTCGGAATGCCCCCGGAGGACGCGCGCTTCGTCCTCCCCATCGGCACCGAGGTCAACGTCGTCGTCACGCTGAATCCGCGCTCGCTGATGCACATCGCCGACATGCGCGCCGCCGCCGACGCCCAGTGGGAGATTCGCGACCTCACCGAGCAACTGCTCGACCTCGCCGCCGAGTGGTGCCCGCACACCTTCGACTACTACGAGGCGGAGATGAAACACCGCAAGAACCGCCTCGCCCCCTAGTCAGTCGCCGCGGAGCCGCTGGACGACGCCCGCTGAGAACGCGACGGCCGCCGCGGCCGCCCCGAACCCGGGCGCGCCCCCGCCCGACTCGGAAGCCTCGGTGTCGGTTTCGGTCTCGGCTTGTGTCTCCGCCGTGGTCTCGGTCGACTGCCCGGCGGACTCCCGGAGTTCGACGCGCTCGGTCGCCCGCACGTCCCGGGAGGACGCCGCGACGGACACCTCGTACTCGCCGTAGTCGACGGCCCACTCGTCGGCTTCCTCGTCCCAGTACTGGAACGCCTCGCGGCCGAGGTCCACGGAGACGGTCTCGGTCTCGCCGGCCGCAATCTCGACCTTCCGGAACCCCGCGAGTTCCTTCGGCGGCCGCTCGACGCTCGGGTCGCGTGCACCGACGTACACCTGTACGGCCTCCGCGCCGTCGCGGTCGCCGGTGTTGGTCACGTCCACCTGCACGGTCAGCCCGTCGTCGGGCGTCGTCGCGGCCCGCGAGACGGACGCGTTCTCGTACGCGAACGACGTGTACGACTCGCCGTGGCCGAACGGGAACAGCGGTTCGATGTCGGCTTCGTCGAAGTGGCGGTAGCCGACGAACACGCCCTCGTCGTAGTGGACGGTGCCGTCGACGCCCGGGTAGCCGCGCGCGCCGTCCGGCAGGGACGTGACCGCCTGCGGGAGGTAGTCCGCCAGCGACTCCGCGAACGTGACCGGCGTCTTCCCGGACGGGTTCGTCTCCCCGAACAGGACGTTCGCGAGCGCTCGCCCGCCCTCCTGGCCAGCGAACCAGAGCTGGAGGACCGCGGGGACCGATGACACCCACGGCATCGCGACCGGGGACTCCGTGTTCGAGACGACGGCGGTGTTCGGGTTGGCGTCCGCGACAGCCCCGACCACGGCGTTCTGGTTGCCGGGGAGCGAGAACTCGTGGCGGTCGTCGCCGTAGAACGTGTCGGTCTTCGCCAGCACGACCGCCGCGTCCGCGCTCGCGGCGGCGTCGGCGGCGTCCTGCACCGCCGCGGGCGAGGTCCATTCGAGACGCACCGGGGGCGAGCCGGCGGCTTCAACGCGAAGCTCGTGGGCCTGCCCGGCTTCGAGTTCGAGCGCGTACTCCTCGGTCTTCGGGCCGAAGAAGCCGCCGCCCTCGTTGGTAATCACCTCGTCGCCGTCGAGCGTGAGTCGGCTGGCGGCTTGGCTCGTCAGCGCCAGCGCGTACGTCCCCGACTCTGGCGGCGTGACGGTGCCCGTCCACCGCACGGAGACGGTGTCGGCGTCGAACTCCGAGCGGTCGCCCTCGGTCAGCGCCACGCTGTCCTCGACGCGGGTGCGCGACGGCGACCCCGACCAGTCGCCGTTCGGGAAGTACTCGGCGGTAAACCCGGCGTCGCCCCCGGACCCGACGGCGTCCGGGCCGACGAGTTCACGCGGGTCCGTCGAGACGGTCGTCACGGTCACGTCGTCGGCGACCTCCCGAATCCCCTCAGCGGGGCCGATACGGCGAATCGCGTCGATGTGGTCGCTGCCGCCGACGCTGGGCTTGAACGAGTCCACGCTCGGGCCGACGACCGCGAGTTCGTCCAGCGAGTCGGCGTCTAGCGGGAGCAGGTCGTCGTTCTTCAACAGGACCGTCCCCTCCTCGGCGACCCGCTGGGCGGTCCGGTAGTGCTCGTCGGTGCCGCGCGCGGGCTCGTTGCCGGCCTGCTCGCCGGCGAGCGCGCCGGTCTGCTGTTGGGCCCACAGCCCGCGCCGGACCATGTCGTTGACGACCGTCTCCTCGTCGACGCGGTCGGCCTCGACGGCGTCCGCCAGCGCGCTCCCGAAGTGCGTTCCGCTGGGCATCTCCACGTCGAGCCCGTTGACGGCCGCGTGGACGGTGCTGTGGGTGCCGCCCCAGTCCGAGACGACCAGCCCGTCGAAGCCCCAGTCGCCCTTGAGCACGTCGTCGAGGAGGTCGTCGTTCTCGCTGGAGAAGATGCCGTTGATGCGGTTGTACGCCGCCATGACAGCGCCAGCGTCCCCGTCGTGGACGGCGGCCTCGAACGGCCGGAGGTAGAGTTCGCGGAGCGCGCGCTCGCCGACGACGACGTTGTGCTCGGCGTACGAGAAGTAGTCGAGCACGTCGCCGGTCGAACTCGCTTGGTTGTAGCACGCGAAGTGCTTCGGGGTGGCGATGACGCCCTCGGACTGGACCGCGCCCGTGTAGGCGGCGGCGACCGCGGACGCCAGCGTCGGGTCCTCGCCGAGGGTCTCGGCGTTGCGCGCGTGCAGGGGGACGCGGAACAGGTCCATGGACGGCCCGAGCAGCATCTGCACGCTGCCGGACTTCGCCTCGCGGGCGATGGCGCGGGCCTGCTCGGCGACGAGGTCGGGGTCGAAGGTCGCCGTCGCAGCGATGGGGTGCGGGAACGCCGTCGTCGGGTCGCCCAGCGACGCGCCGGTGGGACCGTCGGCCATCACGATGCTCGGGACGTCGAGGCGGCCGACGCCGGGGAGCGTCCCGGCGACGCCGTCGGGGCCGCCGCTCCCGCCGCGGGTGCGGGTGACCTTCTCGTCGAGAGTCAGTTCGGCGACGATATCCTCGATTGCGCGCTCGCCGTCGTCTTGGGCGGCGAGGGCGGCGTCCGAGAGCAGCGGGGCCGTGATGGCTGTGCCGGTGGTGGCTTTCAGGAACGTCCGTCGCGTCGCGCCGGTGGTGTGTTCCGTGCCGTCGTGTGTGTCGTCTGGCATCCAATCGAGCACGAACAGGGATTTTAATAAATGTTTGTCCAGTTATCTGGATATTTATTGGAAATATTTTTCCACCCGTTGCGAAACGTTTCCTTCAAATTAACTCGAATAGGAACAAACAGGGGTCGGCGGATGCGACGAACTGCCGCACTCCGTGCCTTCTTGAGCGCCGGCGCCATCGACACCCCCATGACCGACGACCAGCGCCTCGCGTCGCGGCTCCAACAGTTCGGGTTCTCCGAGAAGGAAGCCAACGTCTACCTCGCGGCCGTCGACCGCGGCCGCGGGACGCCCAGCGACATCGCCGCCGACGCCGACGTCTCCACCAGCTACGTCTACGACATCTGCGACACCCTCGAACGCGAGGGACTGGTCACCGTCGACAACCACCGGACCCCCACCGAGATTCGCGCCACCAAACCCTCAGAGGTGCTCGAACGCCGCGTCCACACGATGACCGAGACGATGCACGAACTCGACCAACGGTACCAGCGCCCCGACGACGACTTCGACACCCTCGAACTCGTCCGCTCCCGCCAAACCCTCATAGAGCGCGTCCGGTCGCTCATCGACGCCGCCGCCGACGAAGTGTTCCTGACCCTGCCCGCCGACACCTTCGACGAACTCGCCGACGCCCTCCAGAACGCCGTCGACCGCGGCTGCCTCGTCCTCGTCGCCCTCAGCGGCCTCGACGACGCCACCCCCGACCCCCAATACGGCGACACCGCCACCGTCGTCCACTCGTGGTCGAAAGCCGAATCGATGTACCTCTGCGTCGACCAACAGCGCGGCGTCATCGCGCCCGCCACCCTCCTCGGCTGGGACCACGACGACGCCAACGCCGTCGCCTTCCACAACTACTCCACCGCCATCGCCATCGAGAGCGCGTTCCTCGGCACCGTCTGGGCGGCCTCCGAACCCCTCTCCGCCCGCCGCCCCGAACCCCTCCCCCACGACTACGGCGAGAACTTCCGCCACGCCCTCTACGACGCCACCGTCCACCGCCGCGCCGGCCGCCCCATCGACGCCACGCTGTCCGTCCGCCCCACCGAAACCACCGACGACCCACGGACGATTACCGGCACAATCACCGACACGAAACAGGGACTCCTTGACCCCACGACCAGCGACTTCGGCATGGAGAACGCCCTCACCGTCGACACCGACGGCCGGACCGTCGACATCGGAATGGTCGGCGCGTTCCTCGAAGACTACGAAGCCACCACCGTCGTGCTCCAGAACGGCGAGTGAGCGCTCCCCCGGTGACGACGCGAACGGACTGCCGTCACCCGACGCGTGTGTGTCACTCTGCCAGCGCGGCGGCGAGACGAAACCGTTATTTGTACCTCGCGGCTACGAAGGAGTGGACGCGCTCCGTTGGTGTAGTCCGGCCAATCATCTTGCCCTCTCACGGCAAGGACTTGGGTTCGAATCCCAAACGGAGCATCTCACCTTCCTTCCGTCTGGTAGTTTTCGTCCGTGACAAGCGTGATTCCAACGTATGTTCACGGGCAAACCGACTCAAACGACCGGTCGAACCCGCCGCCGTCCGGCGATTAGCGATATTTCGGCGGCAATCACAGCAAAACGACTCATCCCTTCGCAGTCCAGCGATTCTCGAAATTACGTGGCAAGGACCCAGGGGACCGACGGAGGGGTCAGGCAATGAAAGACGCCGACCAGGCAACCGACCCCCTCCACGGAATTACCGTGCTCACGGAACCGACCACAGACCTGCTTAACGAACGCCAGCAAATCGACTTCCGCACCACGCGGGAAAACTGCCTGAAGTGGCTGCTGGCGTTCGGAAAGAACCCAGACACAGCGGATGGGTACGCGCGTTCCACGGTGAAAACACGCGCCCACCGCATGGACCAGTTCTACCGGTGGGTCTGGCAGCACCAGACCGACGGGTACACGACGAACGTCACGCACGACCACGCGGACGCGTGGCTGAAGCATCTCGCGATGACCGACCACTCCACCGCGCACAAGTCGAACTGCCGGAAGGCGCTGCTGATGTTGTACCGCTGGCGAGAACACGAACACGGCCTCGACGAATGGACGCCCGACTACACCTTCAGCTCCGGGAGCCGCACGACCACCCCACGCGATTACCTCACCCAAGACGAACGCACGAAAATCCGGGAAGCCGCCCTCGAACGCGGCAGCGTCCCGAACTACAAGAGCCTCAGCCCAGAAGAACGAGACCGCTGGAAGGCACACCTCGCACAACGCCTCGGCAAACCCAAACACGAGGTCACACCCGACGACTGGGAGAAAGCCAACGGCTGGAAAATCCCGAGCCTCGTCGCCACCAGCCTCGACGCCGGCCTCCGCCCCATCGAAGTCGAACGCGCCTCCCCACGATGGGTCGACATCGATAACGCCGTCCTGCGAATTCCGAAAGAAGAGTCGTCGAAAAACGAAGCCAACTGGGTCGTCAGCCTGCAAGACGAGACCGCCGCGATGCTCGAACGATGGCTCGACCAGCGCAAAACAAACCCGCTGTACGACGACTCGGACCACCTCTGGCTCACCCGGGAAGGCAATCCGTACGGCTCATCGGCGCTGCGCCAAGTGCTTCGCCGGCTCTGCGATACCGCAGGAATCGCGTACGAGAACCGGCAGATGAGCTGGTACGCCATCCGCCACAGCACCGGGACATACATGACCCGCGAAGAAGACCTGGCAGCAGCACAAACGCAACTACGACATACAAGCGAGCAAACGACGATGAAATACGACCAAACCCCGATCGAGGACCGACGCGACGCCCTCGACCGCATGTAACCAGCACCTACAGCCACTGGCCCGGCGCAGACCACGCCAGTCTATCTGGGCGCTACTCCCCGTCCTCGTCGTCGGGATCGAGCAGGTTGCGGGCGAGCCGGCTGCGTGCGGCCATGGTATCCTTGATTTTGACGTCGACGTGCATCGTCGTGCCATCCCCGCCCGGGTTTTCGAGGTCCGAGCCACCAATCGACTCGGTGTCTTCGGGAGCGTAGGGATTGTAGGCGTCGTCGGTCGCCGCTTTCTCGGCGGTCTCCTGGATTTCTTCGAGCGTTTGCCGGCGTTTTTCTGTGGCGGTCTCCCCGTAGATGCCCTTGGTTGTCTCGAGGTACTGGTGCCTGAGCTGGTCTTTCGTCGCGGAGATGTCAGCAGTGTCTTCGAACGTTTGCCCGAGGTTGTGGCGGAGGCTGTACCACACGATTTTGCGGTTTTCGTGGTCGATCCCAGCTTCTTCGCAAAGCTGCCGCAGCAGGTAACAGAGGGTCCCTGACGTGTAGGGGTTGCCGCGTTGGTTGAGCCAGATTCGGTTCGTGTCGTCGTAGGCTTCCAGATGCCGGCGCTCACGAACCCAATCGCTGAAAATGTCGGCTGTCTCGTCAGTCAGGGGTAGTTCGGTCGTGGGGCGTTCCTTCGCAGCGTACTCCGCGGGGATTTTGAACGCCCGTTTGCCCGTGTCGTACCAATCGAGGGTCGCATGCTCGATCTCGATGGGGATCATCCCTGTCTCGATTGTCACCGCGATGAGCGACCCGACTTTCGCGCTCGTATCCGCCTGCTGCCAATCACGTTGGGTGATGTCGGCTTTTAATTTGCCGAGCCGTTGGGCGACGAGCGCGTCGATCCGGTCGCGTTCCTCCGGTGCCGTTTCGTAGTAGGCCGGGAGTGAGCCGTACTCAAGAGCGGCTTGCCGGAGCTCGTAGCGCTCGCTGTACGAGAGTGAATCCGCCGACTCGTGATCGCCGTCAACGAACACGACCTTCGGTTCCCACGGTTCGGCGGTCACGCCGGTTTCGTACAGCCACGTGAAGTACTTCTGGAGGGCGTCCCCGAATTTTCGCTTCGACGTTGACGCGTACTCGCCGCCCGATTGCTTCCGGATTTCGTCGTTGTCGAGTCGTCGAATCAGCTCGTCCGCCTGCACGTACGTGAGTCGACGACCGTTCCGTAAGTCGTCGAACTCGAGTGTGAACCGATACAGTTGGTCGATCCTGTCGTGGTAGTTTGCTGCGCCACGCGCGGACATCGGCGTGTTTCGTACCGGGTTCTTTCCTTGCTCAAGTAGCCATTCGTAGTACTCCTCGAGGCACTGCTCGACGCGGGATGCGTCGTCGCCAAGTGCCTCAGCTAACTTCGTGGTAATCGATCGTCGATCGGAATCTGTCATCGAATCAAACACCTACAGTAACGAGGTAGGGTTAAACCCTCGCCTCAGAGTACTCGACGCCAACCAACCCGTCCGGAATCTACACGCCGAACCCCCGAATATCGGCGTTCAGAAGTCGTCAAACGCCAGTGTCAAATTCTCGTCTGGAGTGGCGTTGATGGCATCCAGAACGAGGAATGGATTGCGGGTCGTCACGACTCCGGACAATGAAGTTTGGATAATGCCGGGACTGGGGATACATGCGTGAACTGCTGGTCAACGCTGGCCACCACGATAGTAGCTGAACGCTGCGTCAGAACGGGTGACTGGCGAATGTTCGGTACCGAGCTTGGAGACTCGAAGCAGTATTTGTTGCCGTGAGAGGGCAAGTGAGGTCAGCGGGTGAGCTGACGGGTTGTCTCGATCGTCTCCGTCCCGAATCGGTAGCGTTCGTCCGTGTACGTCCATCTAAGACCGTCCAGCGTTATAAAACAGGGGTAGATTGCCGGCAGGGCAATTCAAATCAAAACGAACGCGGGAATCCAGAACGACACCGCAGAAGCGGCCCCCTAGCGACCGGTGCCGAGAAATCATCCACACCCTCAACGAGAGTTCCTCGGGTTCAGTCCACGCTCTCGCTCAACAGCTCGGACGCGACAAGACCACCGTCAGCCACGACCTCCGCGAGTTCGTAGAGCATAATGTCATCACCTACGAGGAAGACGGATGGGCGAAACGGCCTGTCCTCACCCAGACCACGTCGTCAAGCCAATCGTTTAACCGACGACAAGCGGTGCGAGTGTCACCGACCAAGAACCCACCACGATCGCAGCCACGTACGCCGCTTTCGCTACCGTAGCCGGCCGCACAGCCCCGTTCTCGTTGTCCAGAAACACATTGAACGACTGCTGCCGTGAACCATCCTGAGAAGCGGACGCGTCCATCGTCGTCCCTGCAGATTCACCTACAGTGAGCGCGTCGATGCCATCAACGACGTCACCGAGCCGCCCGTCCGCAGCCGCCTCAACGTCCACCGTTTCGGCTTCCGATACGAGGATTTCCAGCCGGTCGGCAGTCGCCTCGATCTTCTCTTGGTGGTCGTGACGCCCGAGTTTATCGTAGCTCGTCCCGAGTAACCCCGCGTCGCCCATGCTCTCAAAGAGGACGTCGTCAGGGAGAATCAGGTACTCGAACATCGCTTCGTCACTCTTCCAACCGCCGAGGACGCGAACGACCGGGGCAGGAACTTCGTGTCGGAACAAGAGGTGGGTGGCGAAATACCGGCGCAGGTCGTGTGGCGAGAGCTTCCGGTACTCGTCGTTGTCGGTGCGGACAACTGCGTTCGCAGCCGACCGCTTCACGTCCCGGTAAATCGTCTTCGTCGAGCACGGGAACAGCAGGTCGTCGTCGCCAATGCTCTTGCGCTCAACGTGGGCCTGGACGTCCTGCATGATGTCCTGGGGGACGTAGACTGCTCGCGGTCGCGTCTCTGCCTCACGATCGGTTGAGTCCTTGGCTTCGACCTTCACGACCCACCGAATGCCCTCCGGCGTCTCCCTCCTCTCGAACTGTCCCCAGCGGAGGTTACTGGCGGTGTCCACGCGCAGCGAGCACGCCAGCAATCGCATTTCGAGACGGACTTGGCGCTCCGAGTTCTGGCCGTTCGAGTACGCTGACTTGAGCAGCGTTCGATACTCTTGGGTGTCCATGAACACCCGCCACTTCTGGCCGCCGAGTGGGATTGTCTTCATAGCACCCCTTGTATGAACGAATTTGCCTTAAAGGTCAGCCGTGAGGCGGCTGCCCTACCCAGGTTGGCCGACAAGAGGGAAATTCGGACAACCGCCAGACAGCACCGGATTATTCATCGAATACTGTCCGAGTCCACCCGTAGCGAGGACAACCACCCGATAGCGTAGATATGCCACCAGCAGTTCGGTCGTGCCCTCAGTCCGCTCGCCCGACTCAGAGTCCAGATAGCTACGGTTGGCGTGCGCCGCCACTGGTAGTGATTCAAGGTACGACCGCTCGTTCTCGTAGACGGGAGTCAGTTCGCTCAGACTGTAGAGCATCTCCTCGTTGTCCGCCAACGAGAACTCTTCGTCGTCAAGTTGCTCCCTTGCACTCCTCTCCCCAGAAAATTGCACGCTACACGGCTCTCCATCGACTCTCCACGAAATCCCATCTCACCCTCCTGGAAGCCAGCCAGCTTTAGAAACACACCCATTTCCAAGCCACTTGAGCCGATGGCTGGTGACCAACCGTGCTCTGGTCCCTGTCACCCGGGTAGTCCTCGCGGTGGCTGCGCCCTCAGGTAGTGATTACGTAGTACCCTCAGTTCAAATAACGCCCGTCAGTCCAGCCAAACCGATGACCAGCAGACACACACCAGTGGCTAAGATCAGCAGCTGCCGCAGTCCCACCACGTCAGTCAGACGCCGCATCATCGATCAACGTGTTCGTCATCACCTATTGATACACGAACACAAAAACACTACTGGCGTGTACTCCCCTACGCCTCGTCGCTCAGGTCAGACAACTCCTCGCCCCACCCGTCGTTTCGCGCATACCAGTCCTCATCGGACGTGACGGCTCCCGCCGCAACCCTAAGTAGTGGCCAATACTGTTTCTTTATCGAGAGTACGGGGTGAAACAGCCGTTACATACAGATGCGTATCGTTCGAATGGGGAATGGGATTGTACAGATGTTTTTATGCCTAAGCTGTTACCACTAATGGGATGAATTTCGGGTTCGTGCTCACAGGGATCGTATTCGTTCTCATCGGACTCGATATTGCCAGACGGCCAGAATATCACGGGAAACGGTTTGCACGGTATAGCCTACTAACCAGGGGCACTGCTGGAAAGCATACTGGATCGAAGCGACGAACGCGAGTTCTGGGAGTATTTCTTAGTTGCGTTGGCGGAGCGCTACTACTCGGCGGAATAGCTATCTGAACCAGCTATACGTACCGTTTCGCTCGTTTCGATTTCAGACACTCGTCCGAATAAAGAAACTCCACTAGCAACTACTGCTAAGGAAAGCAGTTGTCGCTACTGCGATTCGATTGTCTTCCGCGGCTACCCAATAGGGCTCCCTGTGGCGAACAAGGCCCGGCCGCTTCAAGACGATTTAGCGTCAACCCCGCCCTCTCCTTCCTCAAAGAAGCCATCGGTGAGCGAGCCGAACTAATCACGCGCCGAACAGACCCAGCACTGCGAAGAGAGCGCCGGCAAGTACCGCCCATCGGAACGCCGTTGCACCCCGGCGATCACGAGTGGGCCAAGCCACGCAGTCTGCTCGTAGACTGATTCTATTAGTACGATGCATCATATGTCCCGATACACGGTGGCCATTGAGAGAGGCGATAGTGGGAAGCGAAGATTCGACCCAAGCGAGCAAATTCAGTCCTCGTCAGTCGGTTTGAGTGGGACTTGTTCTACTTCGACATCTTCGTAGTCTCTCTCGGAGGAGAGGACGTCCAGTCCTCGTGTTTCCGCAGTCGCTGCGTGGAACGCGTCGAACGGCGTCATTCCCTCCTCGTAGTAGTTGGTGGCTTTCAAGACGACCTGTGTCTCCTCTTCGTCCCGCAGGGGAACGAGTTCGAGCAGGTTCGCTACCAGCGGTACGTAGTCGAACTCGTAGCGTTCCCGGGCGAGAAGGAGTTCGAGATACGAGAACGGCGACGTTTCGACGTCGTATTCGGCGAGGGCGTCCTCCGCAGAGCCCTGTAACCAATCAGTGTCTTTGGCGAGTGCAAGCAGGAAGTCCGTCCCAACGTACACCGTCATCTGTCGCTTCTGACTTCCTCAGCCTCGTCTTTCGCCTCGGCCTCGATGTCCTCCCGAATTTCCTCGACGGATGAGTCGTGAAGTTCGCCTGCGGCCTCGCGGACAGCGGCCAGTGGGTCGTCCGCGACCGGTATCAGTTCGATTTTGTCCTCGTACGTGACGATGTGGTACTTCTGGCCGTACTTCTCGCGTACCTCCTTCGGGATGTACAGCCGTCCCTGCCCATCCGTCTCTGCTGACATAGACGTAGTTACGTTACCACTGTCAAAGAATCTTCCCACTAGATTCGGTTTGGTGGCTCTCAGCACCCCGTCTCGGTAGTGTGGATGGGAGCATTCGTCCAGTTAGACAACCGGTTGCGATAGGTCATTCAGGCCCCCATACACCAGCAGACACTCCGGTCGCGGGTAAGCTCAATCCTGCCGTACGCTATCACCATGAACCACACGCCGCCAACACCTACCGGGCGAACCGACCCCATCGGCGGTCCCGAAACCCACACCATACGGACACTCGCAACCGTGTAACGTGACGCGCGTGGCCGCCGCCGACCGATCATCAGCGTCCCGATTCCCAGCAAAACAGTGACAGCCTTCCGGACAAGCTACGCGACCAGCCCACCCTCCGTCTAGTGTCGCCACGGATCTCACTCCGGAACCACGATCTGCCGGTCGTCGACTGTCGCAATCGTCGCCTGTACACCGTAGACCCGCTCAACGAGGTCCGCAGTCACAACATCTGCACCCCCCACGGCAGCGACGTCCCCGTCAGCGAGGAAGACGAACCGATCCGCGAAGCGAAGCGCGAGATCGATATCATGGAGCGCGAACAGCGCCGCAACCCCGCCGTTGTCGGCCAGCTCCCGCACGCGTTCCAGCACGTCGAGCTGGTGACGCAGGTCGAGACTACTGGTGGGCTCGTCAAGCACCAGCCCCGCGGGCTGCTGGGCAAGCGCGCGAGCCAACCGAACCTGCTGGCGCTGCCCGCCCGAGAGTTCCGAAAGCTGCCGCATTGCGAGCGTGGACAGCCCCAAATCAGCAAGCACCGTCCCCACCACCGCCCGGTCGTGCTCAGTCGGCCGCCACGTCGCGTGGGGCTTCCGCCCGGCAAGCACCGTCTCGAACACGGTCGATGGCAGCCCGCCGGACTCCGACTGCGGGACGTACCCCAGTCGAGTAGCGATCTCAGACCGGGAAAGCGCCGTCACGTCGTCGCCCGCCACCGTCACCGACCCCGAGAGCGGCGGCTGCAGCCCGAGCACGGTCCGCAACAACGTCGACTTCCCCACACCGTTAGGGCCGAGCACCGCAACAACCTCCCCGCGTTCAACGCCGAAGGAGACGTCTGAAACGACCGGCTCATCATAGCCGGCGGTGAGAGCGTCGATCCGGATCACCAGTACTCCCTCCCGTTGACGATCAAGTAGAGAAACAGCGGCACGCCGACGAACGCCGTGAGAATCCCGACTGGCAGGACCACCGGCGCGATAATCCGCCGGGCGACCACATCCGAAGCGAGCAAGAGCGCCCCACCGGCAACGCTGGAGGTGGCAATCAGGAACCGTTCGTCCCCGCCGATCACCCGCCGGACGATGTGGGGGACAACCAACCCGACGAAGCCGATGACGCCGAACAACGAAACGACAATCGCCGTCAACAGCGACGCAATCACCATCCCGGCAACCCGGAGCCGAGTCACGTTCACCCCGAGCGTGCGGGCGGTGTCGTCACCAGCATCGAGCACCTCGTACGCCCACGACCTGTGCACGAAGTACCCCCCGGCAAGCAGCGCACTCCCCCACAGCAGCAGGTTCCCATCCCACGTCGCATTCGAGACGCTACCGAAACGCCACGCGATTAACGCTGAGAGCTGGACGTTGGTCGCAAAGTACTCCAGCATGGACGTGCCAGCGCTGAAGAACGCCCCCAGCGCGATCCCGGTGAGCACCAACGTCTCGGGCGTCGCACGCCGCAACCGAGAAACCAACAGGATCGCTCCGGTCGAGCCCAGCGCGGCGACGAACGCGGTCACGCCGGTCAAGTACGGCACCCACGACGCAAACGACCCACCCGTGGTGGAGCCCGCACCGAAGACGACGATCGCGACAGCCGCGCCGAAGGCGGCCGCCTGCGAGATACCGAGCGTGTACGGCGACGCCAACGGGTTCCGCAACAGACTCTGGAGCACCGCGCCAGCGACCGCGAGACCGAACCCGGCACCCGCGGCCGCGACAATCCGCGGAAGCCGGATATTCCAGATTACTCGCGCCGGCGTCCCCTCGACACTCCCAGCGAGGATGCCCGGGAGCTGCGAGAGCGGGATCCTGATGGGGCCCGTCAGCAGGGAGTACGCCGCGAGCGCGAGGAGGATGCCGAGGATACCGAGCAGTACGCCGACCTTGCGCTTGATGTGTTGTTCGTACGCGTCGACGGCGCCGGCTGCCTCAGGCGACGATCCCCGGTCAACGTTCGATCCGGTGTACTCGGTGTCGGGCTCCATCTGTTGTTACAGCATCCTGCCGAATCCGTTACCGTAAGCGTCGGCCACACCGTCGTAGACCGGCTCGCCGACGAACGTCTCGTAGATTTCGTTCACCTTCTCGACGGGATCAAGATCGTAGGCGTCAGGGTTGGCGGCGGCACCAACCGCGTAGGCGTCGGCGATCACCGTCCCAAAGTTCGTCCCGTAATCGCGTGACGGCAGGGTAGCATACACCTGCTCGTTCTCGATTGCAGCCACGTCCTGATACTGCGGGTCTTCAAGGGCGTCGTAGCTCTCGGTCCCGAGGTCAACGAACACGACCTCTGGGTCCCACTGGATGAGCGTCTCAGGGTCGATCGCGACGCGTCTGGCACCCTTCCCACCTCCACCACCGCCACCTCCACCACCGCCACTGCCATCACCGCCACCGCCACCACCACCAGCGCCGTCGCCATCGCTATTCCCTGTCGCTCCCTCAGCGACGTTCGTGATCGCGGCGTACTGGAACGGGACGTAGCTGGGCTGTGTGAACGTGAACCCGTGTTTGCCGCGGCCAAGATAGCCAACGTAGCCACGTGGCTGCTGGTCGACCCCAGCGGCGCGGTCCTGCAGGTCGGCCAGCGTCTTCTCAACGTACGTGCGGAGTGTCTCAACCCGCTCGGTCGTCCCGAGCACAGTCCCGAGCAAGTCAAGCGAACCGAAGAACCGTTCCCGGAGCTCAGCCGTGAGCCCGCCCGGGCGAATCACCACAACCGGGATGCCGAGCCGACTCTGCAACTCATTGGCGTCCGCCGGCGTGGCATAGCCGTACACCACCACGTCCGGATCGGCCTGCAACACCCGTTCCGGATTCGGACTCTTCCGAGTGCCGACCGTCGGGAGCTCAGTGTACCGCTGATTCGCCAACGTATACGGCCGAAACGGCCGGTCAGCGTTGCTCGACTCCAACTGCTCTACGGCGACAACCGACTCGGCACCCCCAGCGTATGTAATAAACCGGAGCGCGCCCGACCCGAGACCGACGACACTGTCGACACTGCCTGGAACCGTCACCGAACGCCCAACAGCGTCGGTCACAGTCCGCTCACCCGACGTCCCGGTCGACTCCGCGGTTTCAGTCACCGACGACTCGGCCGGTTCTGGATCCGTCTCGGTGCTCCCAGAATCACTCGACGTACAGCCGGCAAGCCCCGCAATTCCGGCGGCGGCCGCTCCACCCATCACGCGAAGTACGTCACGGCGTCGATGTATCTTCATCGGCACAAAGGAATACAGAGGGTTACTAAAAACCCACGAGCCCTCGTGGCCCACAATGGATCTACTGCTCGGCATCGACGACACGGATTCACTCGACAGCGACCACGGCACGGGACAAGTGAGCAGAAATCTCGGCGCCGAACTCGCCACAGACCACGGCATCGAGTTCGTGGCGAGCGTCCGCCAACAGTTCCTCGTCGACCCAGCCGTCCCGTACACCACCCACAACAGCGCCGCATGCCTCGTGTTCGCCGCCGACGACCCGCCGACCGAGGCCATCATCGACGACGCCGGCGACTACCTCGTCGACGTGATGGCCGACGCAGCCGACCCCGGGCTCTGTGTCGTCCCACCCACAGCGGTCCCCGACGACGTCATCGAGTTCGGCCGACGCGCGGGTGACGAAGTACTTGAGAAACAGGACGCGTACGAGACCGCCGCAACTGCCAGTGACGCACTATTCCTCGACGAGTACGGCGGCACCGGTGACGGCGTCATCGGCGCGCTCGCCGCAGTCGGGCTGACCGCGGCCGGCGACCACGGCCGATACATCAGCTACGGCTCCATCCGTGAATACGATGAGCAAGTCACCGCCGGACAGCTTCGCGCCGATGGAATTGCACTCCAAGCCGACGACGGTTCAAGCATCCCCGACGACGCGACAGTATACACCCACAACTGGATCCGACCACAACGACGCGACGGACACCCAGTGCTCCCCCTCGTCACCGACCGCGACGGATGGAAGCCAGCAAACCGCTCGCAGTAGCACAACGACAGCCACGACACTGCCAGCGGGTAACCCAAGACGAACGCCCATCACCTCCCCGATTGAGCCCAGTCAGCGCCCCAGCATCCGATCCCCCCAGACCGCTTCAGAATTCGGCGAGACGTCGATCACCACAACGGCACCCTCCGCGAACCCACCCCGGTAAATAATTGAATCGACGCGACCGCACGCACCCCGCCTACGCCTTCGAGGTCGGCTCTCGCCGTACCGGGCCGAGCCGCCGCACCACCCCCTGCTCAACCAACCGCGCTAACCCATCTACGGTGGGGAACCCCCACGGCGCATCCCCCACATCCTGCCCCGGCGCGACCGCGCGAAACCACTGGCCGGTCTTATCTGCCAGCACTCGTCGCTGCACCCCACTCACCTCGAACAACCCGACATCAAAGTTCCCCGCCCGCCTGCCGATGCGAGCGGCACCCTTCCGATACCCCAGAATCTTGCGTGGCTGGAACTCCGCGACATCCTCGACCGGGAACGTGTAATTCTTGAACGTCACCGGATCCCCCAAGTCTAACTCCTCAGCCCACGGGTCGAACGTCCCGAAGGAGAACGGTCCCGTCAATTCCGGGCTGAGCGCCGCACGCGCTGCCTGCTGCTGGTCGATACTCTCCGGGTGGAACACCCAGTGGATGACGAACCCAAGCCGGAGTGCTTCCCGTGTCTTCGCCCGATACTCCTGGTCGGCATCAACCACGAACTCAATCCACCGATTCACCCCCTCACCGAGCACCACACAATCCGGCGCCCGATCAGCGACCTTCCGCTCGAACCGATACTCACCCGGAAACCACGGCTCCACCTGCTCGTGCTGCCGACGCCGCATCTCGATTTTTGGCCACAGGTGCGTCGCCGACTCACGGCCTGCCGAACGCAACCCGTCGGGACACCCCCAAATCTCATCCACCCGTTCCCGCGCACACTCATCCCCACGATTCCCCGCACTGGCAGTCGAACTCCGATGCAACTCCGACTCCGAACCTGAATCTGGATCTGAATCTCGTCGAGTCATACTCATTATTGGTGTGTGCTGGCTGGCTGCCACGCGAGGCCGCCAGCCCGCCACACAGTCCGTCGAGTCCGTTCGCGCGCGCGACGCGAGTCGCTGTTGTTGTGGTGTATCGCTTCAAGCACCACCGCACTCCCCACTCGCAATCGACCCCGGCCAGCTCGTCCCTGTATCGTGGGGGTGTGGTCAGGCATGGCTGGCTGGGGTGAGTGATTTCAACGAGAAATCTGATTTACTGCAGTACGTCTGCGCCAACCGCCCCAACGCCCGCGTCCGCAACACATCCGCCACATTATGCACGACCAGCTCTTCGAACTCTCCAGCCTCGAACGCGGCCACCGCCGCCTCACTATCCGCAAACGGATCCAATCCCGCATACTCATCATCACCCAACAGTTCGTAGGCGCCAACGAGATCGCCAACACTGTCGCCGTCCTCAGTGGTCGTGTTGAAGCGATGGCGAATCACCGGCAGCAAATCCGCATACGGCACATCTACGAACGGCCAGTCAACACCTGTCGCCGCTAATCGCGTCCGCAAAAACGGCAAATCAAACCCTGCCTTCCACCGTTCGCCGTTGTACGCCACCACCAACACCTCCGCCCCAGCCAGTCGCTCCCCCGCAAACTTCCCCACCGCCCCCAACAACCCCGCCTCCGACTCGTGCGTCGACACCACCACATGCTCACCCACCCGCCCACCAACCCGCGACTCCAACCCAGACACGTCCCGACCATCAGTCTGGCAGAACACGCGACACCCCATCGGCAACGCAAACCCCACCACCGTCACACTATCATCAACCGTGAACCCCGTCGTCTCAATATCAAACGCCACCAACTCTAACGCCGTCACAGCCCCTCACCCCCGCTCGCGTCCACACGCCGCTCCCGCCAATTCACACGCTCCCCTGCTGGCCCTCGCTCCGGGACACGCCCACCACCCGGCGGCCGCACCCGCAACTCCCCAAACCCATACTTGGAATGGGTGCCGACACGCAACACCCCATTCTTCGCCGTCCCCACCACATCACCACCATCAAACCCAACTATCTGACCATGGTCAAGCACCTCCACCGCGTGCGTCGCCCCGTCAACAGCGAGCTGTGTCTCCCGCCGCCGCAACACCCCACCAGCAGACGCGCCAGAGACGCGGTCATTGTCGACCTTCCACCACCACGGCACCGACTGCTCATCCGCCCCAGAAAACTCACTCCTGAGCACATACGGCGACACCAACTCGAGTTGGCACCGGCCCTCATCACTCGCCGCCCCAGCCTCCAACCGCGAATAATCTAACTCCTCAAGATCAACGAGCTGCGTGTCCACAACCTCAAGCTCACCAAACCCATAATTCCGCGCCCCACCAACCCGAACCCCATCCAACACCGACTCACCAACCGGCAACACATCACTCTCGCCGCGGCCAGTGTGTAGATAACAGTGGACGTACCACGAAACGCTACGTTTCCGATTCCGAGTTTCTGGCGGCCGCCCGAAGAAACACTCGGGCGCAAACGCCAACCGCCCACCATGCGACTGGAGGTCATGCGTGTTATGCGCGTCCCGCGGCCGCCCATCCTGCAACCATCCTTGACGGGGATCCCGATACACAAACAAATCCTCGTATGCCTCCACCGCAGGCAACTCACCGCCAAGCTTCCCCGCATACCCCGACTGAGAGTGTCCACGAGGGTATTCGCCGAACTCCTTCGGCACAAACACCCCATGACTCACCGCTAACTCACGCCGCACAGCAGCATCGGCGCGCCGCGCGATCGCGTTGAACAACGCATGCCCCGTCACGAAATACGGGTGCCCGTAGTACGGGGCCGCCACCTCGAACAACACCTGTTGGATTACGACCACACCAACCACCCCGCCCTGCTCGTGTTCTCCCTGCTCACACCGCCGCGCGGTGCACGCAGTCGCCCATGAGGACTCGTGCTCACGGGCCCTCACCCCGCGACGGGCGCGCGTCCGCTGGTGGGTCATGCGGCTCGTACGCAGCGGTGAAATCCCGAATGTACGCCAGTGCGGTCGACCACGCCCGAATCCGACGCAACTGCGCGTCCAACACCCGCCACCGCCGCCCACCACCAACATCGAAGGGATAGGCTGGGAGGCGCGCCCACACATCCCCGAATGACCGCACTGCCCGCTCACCAAGCCGCACCCCCGGCCGCCCATCAGGCGCACCCGTCACATGCAACGCCAATGCTGGCGTCCACAGCACCGTCCGAAACACCTCCACAACATCCGAGGACTGCGCTGCAACCGGATCACGCCGAAACTCTCCGGGTTCGGTCGCCACCAGATAGAGGTCCTCGAGGTCGTACCCCTCGCGGTAATTATCCAGCAACGCCCCCGCCAACAACACATGGTATTGGAGCGACGTGTACGGGTAGTACACCGTCTCGTTGTACGCGCCAGCCACCTCACTCGTCAACCACCGCGCATGCAACACCCCGGGATCCGAGGACGTCACCAACCACTCAATATCACCCCGCCGATTCGCCACTAATCGTGGGTCATCGACGGCACGCTCACCCGACACCAACGACAACCGATCCGGCGTCGCATGATTATCGACAGACTGCTCGGGATTCCCACGCGGCCGACTCAACATCGATGCATCCGCATCCGCTCCTAATGGCACCCGCTCATTCACCGCCACCCCAGCAAACTCACCACGAGCCGAGTCATGCTGTCGCCCCCGGAACTTGTGGACGTCATGCCGATACACCCCCACCATCCCCTCCACACCAACCTCAACGTCCTCAACTGCATCACTCATCGCAATCACCACCATCCTCGTCAGCCGCTTCCTGCTCCTGCACAGTTCGCAGCTCCACCGACGACTCCACCAATACATCCAACCCGTCACTCGAACTCGACGACTCCACCCCACCAGCACACTCACACTCTCCCATAGCGTCGTCAACCGACGCCTGCTCGCCATCTTGCGCCGTCCCCAGTTCAGTCGACGGTTCCACCAACTCATCCAACTCGTCTTGATCCGAAGGGGCAGGCTTCACCGCCTCCAAATGCTCCTCCAACTCCTCCTCGTCGTCCCACCTTTCAGTCATCACCCATCACCCCCTCAGTAGCCGCCACACGCGACTCCAACACTCTCACAAACTCTGGCCGGCACTCCTCAACCCACAGTTCGTCTTTCTCCTCCATCGCGTTCGTCGCCGCCTGCGCCCGATTATACACCCGCCGCAACTCACCATCAGTGTACAACGGATTCACAACTTCCGCGTCGACAATACCGGCACCGAAGTTGCGAGCCCCGCCAAGTTGCATCTCATACTCCGCACTATGCTCGTTGAGATAGTCGATCGCCTCAACGAGCAACCCGACGTATTCGGGTTTCAACTCACGAAGCGTCAACCGCCACGTCCCTATGAGATTTCCAACGACGTCTCGGTCCGCCTGCCGCAACGGCTGCCCCTCATCCTCCGCATTCCGCGACCGCACCTGCGTACTCAACTGCCGATAGTGCGCCTCCGCCTCACCCTTCACCACATCAACCTGCCGGCGAATCGGTGAGAACCGAATCGGTCGCCGAATCACCCGCCCAGCACGTTCACCGAATCCACCAAACAGGTCGTACACCATGCAGCCACGATCATCATCGCCGGCGTCCACGCACGCACCCTTCTCATGGTAACCTGCGTTCAAGTCACGCTCGTACACCTCCTCGAGCATAAAGTCCGCATTCGCTTCGCCCGGATGACACGCTGACCCACCCAACTCTTGAACCACACGCTCACAGCCATGCCGCAGCCACCCTGAAAGGGTGAACGGCGAAATCTGCCCCGCAATCTGATTCTGTGGGTCGTCCGCCTCATACCGATCCGCCGATGCGTGGTGTCTATCCGTTACGATGCCATCCCCAGGCGCCAACAACCCAGCTTCAAGCCCCACGTAGACATCCGGGAATGCGAACTTATCAATTGACGCCGGCACATCGAATCCACAGTCAAGCTCGACCGTCTCGAACCCCATTGAATCACTCGCCATCTGCACTCACCCCCTCATCGCCATCAGCCCCAGCAGTTGCCTCCTCAACTCGACACCCCACCGGCAACTCCATCACCACCCGCAACCGCGGCACCGCCCGCCCCTCACCACTCTCAAGTTCGCACGCTAATCGGTCACCGAGGTCCATACTGATTTCCTCATCACTCAGGACTTCTCGCATCGACCTCGTCGATGCCTCACTCACACCAACAACCACCGGAGACACCACAACCGGACACAACTCGAACTCACCCACCGAATACACCCCTAACTGACCACGAACCACCACCTCACGCACGCCCAACGTAAACTCCGTCGAGTATTCATCTACATGCTCCTCACACAACACGTACTTCACATCAAAAGCGGGCGACCCCGCCCCGCGGAAGACAACCACACCAACCCCCATGCCTTCCACCACATCTTGACCGCACACGTGACACGAACCCACCCCTTCCCCGAGCGCAATTTGTATTATTTTGTTTATGTCTTCAATTTGGAGGGGGTCCATCAGGCAGTCACCTCGTCACAGTCCTGGCGCGGTCGCGTGCTAATATTGCAGCCACAGGGCTGGGCGGTCGCGTCGGTGGGACCGCGGCGCGTAATGCCCTGAACGCGCTCGCTACAGTTTGGGCAGAGATCGTTCTCGTCGTGCTGTACAGCAGAAGATTCTTGCTTGTTGTCGTTGGAATCTAGCATGGCTTCTGTACCGTGAGTACAGGAGCCCGCGCGAGCCTGCTGTCTCAGCAGCGAGGCTCGCAATTTCCTGTGGGATTCGGGTTTCTGATCCACAGATGAACTCCTGTAACCACAACACTGTGTTCTGACTACTTAGTGTTTACCCACCATACTGTGTTTACAGAGGGCTATCTGGTGCCTATCAGTCGCTCTACGAAAGTTGTAAGAAACCGGCCGCCGCGTGAATTAGTGAATGGCCCGGGTAGAACTAGCAGCGTGGATGACTCCGATGGACAGAGACATTCTTGAGCGTCTCTGGAACCCGGGCAACAGGGAATTAGTTCTTTCACCGCGACTCATCGCTGAGAACACCGATTGGGGCCGAGACGCTGTTCGTGCCCATATGCTTGAACTCCGTAAACACGGTCTCGTGGAGTACTACGACGAGGACGCAGGCATCTATCAACTCTCCGAGCGTGGGCGACAATGGCTAGAAGGCGAAGTTGAAACTTCCGAACTTGAAGACGAGTAATTCAGTAGCTAAGACTTCTCCTTAGTGGATTTGAGTTAACGGCCGCTCCCGTCATTCGAGACCGATATCTAATCGTGCCAACCGAACAGGGACTTGTTCCTGTTCGACATCCTTGGCGGCCTCAACGCGCCGATGATCAGAGAGGATAGTTGACTGATTCGCAGCTTCTCCCGGCTCTGGTTGGGGTCGCCAACGACTGGCTCCACTCGTGGTCTTCGATGTTGCTAGTCGCGCTTCGTCGGGATCAGTACGGTCGCCATAGACGACGTCGTTCAACAGATGAGCTTCGAGAGAGTCCGGTTCAAGATATTCCATCTCCGATGGCGTCACCCCAGATGTTTTATCAAATAGGTGGTGATTGCCATCCAATAACTGCTTCGTCCCGAATTTAGTTTATCCTCGAAACCCGGTGAATGCGCCTAGTTGAATCCTGGTTCCCGGCCTCCTCAATTCGTTTTTCCCTATCAACTAAGTGGTGTGGATGGTTCGAGATGATATATGACTCTCCGCACCGACGGGAGGGGTGCTTCCCTACCGTCGCTTGATTCGACATTTTCACACGACGAGGTGTCGATGGCGCTCACTAGATGCGGGCTTCTCGTGGATAGAGCAGAGACACTCGCTCGGCTATACGCCCAACATCGGGACTGGACGGTCGTCGAAGAGAAGTGGATCGAAGAACGATTCGACGAACGCAGTACGCGTGGAAGTTCGAAGGGGGTCTACCGCGCACTCAGTTCCCGATTCAAGACCGCTGGTAGCGAACTTCCGTCCATCGTCCAACTCCCCTCCGTCCTCGACCAGTGTGAGACGGTGCGCGACAAAGCGCAGGTACTGTACTTCTACTTGTTGGAGGACGACCCCCTCGTGAAGTACACTGTTCACCGGTATGTCGACCGACTTCAGGAGTCCGGTGTCGATGGGCTGGACTTCGAGCAAGAGACGATTGAGCGTCTCCTGAGTGAGTTTCACTACGACGACGGGAGCGAGTTCGACTATGCGGAATCGACGACGCGTCGATGGGGTGAGGGGCTCCGATCGGTGATGCGAGAGGTTGGTGTGCTTGACACACAGCAGGCCCTCGAAGGCCAAATCCCCAATCTCGGAACGACGCCTCTGCTCATCGCGTCAGGTTACTCGTGGGAGATTCACGGGGATGACTGGCTCTCCCAACCGACTGGCTGGCTCTACCTTTTCCAGTCGGAACAGTACTGGGACTCCTTGGCTGAACGTGTGAGCGACGATCCAAACTGGGAAGCGAGCGGGATTCATGGTGAGTTGAGAATCCAACCGGTGAACGATACATACGACTGGGCCGAACCATGGGAGGGCGAAGTGTGACTGACGAGAGCTGGTTCGCTGCCGATGTCGGGAGAGATTTCGAGGAGTCCGTTCGCATCGATCGCGAGGATGACGGTCGCGATCACCGGCTGGACTCGATTGATACCTACCACGTGACGGAGGAATCTGAGGACTTCATGTCCGACTTCTTTTCGCGCCTGCTCGGCCGTTCCGAGGATATGCGGTCGGGTGCGAACTACTGGCTCTACGGGTACTACGGGAGCGGGAAGAGCCACCTCCTCAGCGTGCTTCGCGGCCTGCTGGACAGCGAGTGGCTTCGACGGCGAGATGATGTCTGGGAGCAGCTAACCGACGGTCGTGAGCTGGAGACGCTCGAATCAACGTGGTCGTCGATCCACGATGAGTACGAGGTCATCCCAATCTCGGTGAACCTCCTGAAACATCAGGGCCAGAAGAAACTGAGCTTCAGCGAGATTGTCCTCCGCAGTGCTCACACGTCGGAACGGCTCACTGGTGCCGAGGGAGGGCTCTCGTCGCAGCTCGACGTCGCGTTCTTCGAGGACTGGTACCGGACGACCGACGCGTGGGACGACCGGACTGCTAACACCCAAGCGGCACTACGGAGTACGGTTGACAGCCCCGAGAAGTACGACTGGGAGGACGTTCAGCAGTACAACGCTCTTGCGGACGCCGTTCTACCCACACTCTTCGAGCAAGAGACCGGCACGGTGGATGGTCTAGACGACCTGATGCCCTCCGATCTCGACCCCCAAGCGATGGTCGAGCGCCTCGAACAGTTGCGGAGCGACCGCGAAGAGGAGCTCGGCCACCCAGTCAAACTCGTACTACTGCTTGACGAGGTCAGTCTCTTCATCGGGACGGACTTCGACCGACTCACCGAGTTGCAGACTCTCGCGGAGAGCGTCGACGAGACCGGTGACGGCGACATCCAACTGGTGGCGACGGCACAGGCCAAAATCGAGGACGTCCAGCCGCAGTTCGCGGCTCGCGGTGCCGACTTCAGTATCGTCAAGGATCGATTCCCACACCGGTTTGGTCTTCCGAGTCGGCACGTCGGCGAAATATCGACACAGCGGTTGCTCAAAAAGTCGGAAGTCGGAAAGGAGGACACAGAACGCGTTCTCGACCGAACCAGCAACGAGCCCGAGACGTTACTCGTGTACTCGGGCATCGAGCAGAACACCGAACCGCCGCTCGACGATATCGACCGCGAGCGCCTCATCGAGTTCTATCCGTTCCTCCCGTATCAACCACCGCTGTTCCTCGAGATCCTCTCGAACCTCCGTCAGGAAGCACACGACCCGGCGAAGTCGATCTTCTCTGGAACCGCACGGGCGATTCTGGCCCTCGTTCACGGACTCCTCCAAGAGTGGATAGAGGCCGGCGACGAGACCAACGTCATTTCGCTGGTCGACTTCTATGACCTCATCGAACCGGAACTCGATGACATCACCCCACAGGATGTGGGGGTCATCGAGGAGATCGAGGAACAGTACGAGGCAGGCGAACTGGAGGAGATCGACGTGGACGTCGCGAAGGCCGTGTTGCTCCTCCAGCACATCCCGGACACCATTCCGATGTCCGAGCGGAATCTCGCAGTCGCCGTGTTGAGCGACCTCGACGGCCCGACTCAGTTCCAGATGGAGAATCGCGTCGAGGATTCGCTCCAACGGCTTCGGAAATTCATCCGCCCGACGCACGACGAAACCGGGGCGAAGTACGCGTTCACGCATCCGGAAGAGCGCGAGATCATCGAAGCCTCCGAGGAAAACCTCGACAACCCGGACTGGCAGTCCATCGTCGAAGCCGTGGACGGGTATCTCTGGGAAGACATCGTGCGCGACCTCTCACTGCCGACGTCGGCCGAGTATGGTGATATCGGCGAGCAGTACCCTGTACGGTACGAATTCAGTATCGACGGGATCGAACTCGATACGACGGTCGACGCCGAGGACGCACTCGATATCGAGGTCGCCGTCGAAGGAATTTCTCCCGCTGCAGCGGACATCGACTACGACGGCGACCCGCTCGAATGGACGATCGGGCAGGACGGACTCGACGATCTCCGAGATAGCCTCATCGAGTGGTGGTCGCTCAGAGATGCCGTCGGAGACCACACGCTCCCACAGTCCGTCGAGCGTGACCTCTCCGACCGCGCAGCTCGCGTCCAGAGCAAACTCGTCGAGGCTCTCAAAAGCGGGGCGTTCGACGTCAAGGATCGCCGCGATCAGATCGGAGGTATGGTCTCGGGAGTCGAAGAGTATCTCGACGTCAACTACCCCGACGACTTCCACCCCATAATGCTGCAGGTCGGCGACGAACACTTACAGGAACTCCGAGGACTCTCCGCACAAGACCCGCTCCCGACGTGGGCCCAGCAGATCGATGTTGCGACGGAAGACCCGGAAACGCACGGTGGTTCGATCCAGAACAACGTGCGCGCCTTCACCGGCCGACAATTGAAGCAACGCGGCGGGAACCTCGCGATGGCGACGATTCTCGATGGCATCGTGAAGAAGAAGCCGATCTACGAGGATGTTCGCCCCGCGCTGTGTGCGATTATCTGGGGGCTCTGCCGGAAGGGAGACTTCCTGCCCACCGACGAAACAGGTAACTCCCTCGAACTCGATGCCGTCATCGACCTGAACAAACTGACGACGACGCGTCTCAAGATCGCGGGGAGTGGCGGTGTACGAGGTATCCTTCGCGATGGAGGGTTCATCGACTCGACGGAGACCATCCCGGACGGAATCGTCAGGCTCCAGTCCGCGAACGACACGCTCGCAGGTCGACTCGGTAGTCTCGTAGAAGACGTCAGGCTGGTCGCCGAGAGTGACATCCAAACGAGACTGGTCCGCAACCTCCTTGAGTCGTTCGTCGAGGAGCTCAAAGCCGAGCAGCAGAGCGCGATCGACCGAAGAGAGGCCGTCAAATCACGTGACACCGACTGGGAGGACGTCGTCGAAGCAACCAACGACGCGCAGGAGTGGTACGACGACGCCGAGGAAGTGTGGAGTTTACGCCTCCCCGCGCTCACACGAACCGACTCACAGTTGACTCTCGCCCAGCAGTCGTACGACTGGCTGACCGAGGAGTGCGAAACGGCCAGCCAGACGCTTCTCGAGAGCATCGACGACTATGAGGGCGAGTGGTGGATACACGATGGCTGGGATCGGTTCAACGACGCCCAAACCACCTCACCGGCGCTCGACGACGCGATCGAGACCGCGTGGGACTCGTTCCAAGCGGAAACCGAGTTCGACGTGTTCGTCGACGAGTTGCAGGAGCATCCGTGGATCCAGCCCGCGAGTGAGTTCGGATCGAACGTTCGGCCGGCCTTCGAGAGCGAGTACATTACACCGCTCCGCCGGGCTGCATCGTGGCACGAGGACATCTCGGACGCGGTCTCGACGGTGATCGGCGGAACGACCAACACCGAGGCTGACGACTTCATTCGAGCGACGAACACACTCCTCGACAGAGAACCCCTCGCCGTGGTTGCCGGTAGCGACATCGACGAATTACGGGATACGTTCGAGGAGCTACAGACACTCGTTGGGGATCAGTCTCCCACAGACATCACGGCGATTGGGGTTCTCCCGTCGGATCGAGAATCGCTCGACTCCGAACTGGAACGGCTCGTCGAACGCCACGACCTCAGTATCGAGCGGACTGAAACGGGGGTGATCATCCGATGACAACCAAACGTCCCTTCCACGACTTCACGGAGCGGCTCGCACAGTTTGCCGACGGACGACGCGGCATTCGAAACCCGTTCGTGATCGTCCCCGTCCAGCCGAAGTACGAGCGACGGGTCGCCGAACGCCTCACCGAGTGGGCGACGAACCCGCATCGTACCGAGGAGTTCCCGGATGACGGAACCGTCCAAGTCCTCCGGCTGGACGAACTGTTCGTCGAAACCGACGTCTTCGAACTCGCGGTCGATCTCGGTGAGAACAGCCAGCCAGCGACGATCACGGAGACGATGCAAGACCGATTAGCGGAGGAACTCGTCGCGGTTATGGTCGAGAAAATCGACGCCCCAGCCCAGCAGCGACACGTCGTTCTCCTCACGCACCTCGGGAGCCTCTACCCGTTCACGCGTGCGTCGGAACTGCT